>Ga0325401_1001069_pt1 | contig 22321 bp, 13 predicted proteins | sample PopdelMetagenome_FD_205666 | JGI IMG/M metagenome (GOLD analysis project Ga0325401, IMG submission 205666) | Populus deltoides microbial communities from Bellville, Georgia, United States - Xylem-PdKOR-R2 | ecosystem: Host-associated > Plants > Phyllosphere > Stem > Wood/Secondary xylem | place... | reverse complement strand
AAGCCTAATAATAACAATAATGTCTGTAGGGCACAATCGAATCACGATGGACAGCTTATCCTATTCAAGACCATAGTATATATTTATTATCGCACAACAATAAGCTCATGCCCTCTTAAAACCAACTCCGAACTTTCATTTTCTAGCATATCCTTGTCAGTTCTTTATCTATTCCATTTTTATTTGGTGAGTCAGATCCCACGCGTTGTTCCCATTCACTGCGTGAAATTAAAAAAAATAAATCCCTTAGTGATATTTTACGTAGACATGGGCAGATTAGATACAGCATATTTATGCAAATCTAAAATATAATAGAAAACAGAATGCACATGTAGATCTAGTCTTTGCTCAGTAATAGCATTTATAATATGCTTCTGTTCAATAGAAATACCCAATAATTAGGGAGGCAATCTTTGTCTTTCCCCGTGACTTTGAATAATTTATCAAGTAAAATAAACACAGGTTAACATGAACAGAGTCTGCTGTAAGTTAGACAAGAAGGCAGGAAGTGGATATAAATTTTTCTCGCAGGCCATACAGGATGTCCTGGGAATGATAGAATACCAAACAAGCAAGAGAACATTACAATATAGAAAAGAACAAGCTGGTGCTCCTTAATATAATCTAAACGGGCAATTCTTTTTTGATAGAAAAAAGAAAAGAGCAGGACAGGTGAAATAGGCTGTGTTTTAGTAAAAAATGACCAAGGAAAAAGAAGCCATTCCATTGCAGGAATATAACAAGGTTGAGATCAGAAATCCCAGTGGACAACAATATCTACTAGATGTAGTGAAGCACAGAGAAGGTTCACCAAAGGTTAAATTCCAACCAAAACCTACAAAATTACAAATGAAGATGGATTGATTACCATAATGCTCGAAAGTTGAAACAGAAATCCTATTAAAATATCTTTAAATAACCCGCAAATCCACAAAATCTACTACCTTCAGAGGAAGGTTACACGTTGTGCCAGAACCACCATCTTCTTCTCTGACTTGACAAGATCAGATGCAAAATGCAATTGCAGATAAAACTGGCTTTGCTCACAGCATGGAATCGGTTCTTGCTGGCAACCGCCGGAAGAAATTGAGTGGAACTGAAGGAAGTTTGTGGCGGAACCTGGGATGTCTCAGCACATACAATCCAATGAGAACTGCCACAACTTGGAAAGGAGTAATATATAGAACAATGGCAGCAATCAGACAAAAGAGCACAAACAGAGCTGTGGCCCTTGGGTCTCGCCAGCTCAGTAAAGATTGCAGCCTCTCCCCTTGAGTAGCTAAATCACCAACAACAGTCTGAATCCTCCCTGCAATACTTCTCAAACGATCATATCTCATCCTTACAATATCAGCAGACTGGGAAGTTGGGAACGTGTCAAATTCCTCATCCAATTCATCAGGATGAGCAGACTCCGCATGAGAGAGACGAGTGTCCATGTGAGGAGGATGCCTTGGCCTCCGTCTATAATACCAGACACCAATCAGGAAGAGATACAGGAAGATTGTGGGCAAGATAAGTTCTGGATAGAGGACTAGGATTATAAACAAAATGTGAATCAGCACAGTGGTGATTGGGTTTTTCCAATTGCATATCTGATCAAACCATTTCCCTAAAGCAATTAGCCCACCGAAAACGTTCATGATTCTGAAAAAGTTGGCTTTACTTCTTCTCATACTCCACATGTGAGACCCCACATCCAGCATATATTCAACAATCTCCTTTCTTAATGGTGGCTCTGACCGGCTCAGCCTCAATGACACAATCACAGTGGCCTGATGCCTCAAGCTATCTAGCTGGCTGACAGTCAGTGGATGGATATAGTGCATCTTTGGCAGCAAAGGATGTGAGTACATGTGCATCATATTGAGCAATGATGAGCATGTAAAACGAACTGCCAAATGAATTTCTCCCATCTTTTTGACACCATTACGATGCAGGACCAACAGTGGATAGGAGTGTGTGTAAACCCTGTCAGTTTCAAGTGTGGAAAGACGGATTCGTACCTTCCCGATCCTTGAATCCCTTGACCCACCGGGCTTGTCCCCTCCATGCAAATGACAATTATCAAAGACCCCAATTGTTATGACAGTACAGGGATCGAAAACCTCCCAAGTATATTGCTCGTTCCACTTGGGCGTGAAACTGTCAATGATGGTTCTGGTTCGAATCCACTTCTGTCCATATTTTGCCACACAGTATGCATCAGTTGTTCCCCGACCATCCTTTGCTTTCATGGGCATCAATCCCTGAGCATTGAGAATACCCAATTCAAGTACCCCTATGCTGTGCTTCCACAGCTGTTTTGCTGTCGGACGAAGATCACTACTATAGTGTGTTGATTCATCCAGAACATGATAACCACCCTCCAAGCAGATCCTCATGTGAATCCTGCTGGCAAACTTTATTTCTTTCTTCTTTTCCCCTTCTACAATAACATGTTTCTCCAGATTAAACCACCTAGTGTTCACAGGGTTATGGTCCAACCTTCTGTCTACAAGATGCATTGGAATTGCGCATCTCCCCAACACTTCATCCTTGTTGGGCGCGATTCTATCCTCCACACTCAAAATCAAGGCCTCCTCAAAAGGTTCTGATGCCACAAACATAAGGTCCTCATTCCACATAGGATTAATACTCCTGCTAGGAGAAACTCTTGTTCTCAGGACTTGATTTCCCAGGATAGCTTTAACATATACTTCTGGATACCTGCCTTTATCACTCGGTACCAGGTCCTGTGCTTCAATCACATTGACCCTCAAATACCATAATTTCGGGGAGAGGTATACCTTGGACCGAATATTAGCAAGACTATCTGCTCCACTAACAGTAGCAGCATCTGAATGCCATGCTTCTGGAAAAGCTTCATCTGCCTGTGTTCCCATCCATACCGCTAGCATCAATTCACCCTTAAATTTATCTCCTTTCCTATCCTCCAACCGATACCACTGTGGTGCCAGAGGACTATCAGGAGGAACACGCTTTGGTATCTCATTCATATCAAATAAAACCCGGCCAATGAAATCATCCTTCACAAGATCCTTATCCTTAACAGTAACCTCAAGCATCGACGCCTGAATCCGCTCCTTTGAAAATGCAAACACCTGGTTCCACTCCGGGTTCGTCTTCTTCTCAAAATGCCGAGTAGTGCCCTTATAGTTTCCAAGTTTAACTTCCACGTAAGGATCACAACTACCTGTAACATCCTTCGCAGGCAAGTCCTTGGCCTTAACGACCCGGACATAAAGATACTGCATCTGCTCCACAAGATCATAGGTGCTCGTAAGCTTGTCGCCAGTGATCTTTCCTCCTCCAAGATGGGGATTGGTCTCTTTCAATAGAAAATCATCCTGCGGTGGCTTCTGCATCATGTTGGCTCAAACGGGAGACACCCGAAAAAACAACCCCAATAGTCCTTTTCAAGTTGAAGTTGAAGAGCTTGTCTTCTAAGGAACCACAATCAAAACAGGCTTTGAATTCAAAGTCTTTCAATTCGAAAACCCTGGAATATAGGAATAAAAAATCCCAACCAGCCGTTACTAATTACCAAACTAAGAGTAATTTAAATAGTCAAGGAGACTTCATAATAGGAAAGAAACCAAAAATCCAAACATTCAAAGAACCAGCAATAACCTTAACAGATAAATATGAAACAGAATACCAAAAGAAAATTGAAACACGGAACTCAAAACGACATATTTCATAAGTATAAAGAAAAACTACACGAAATGATCTTTAATATTTCATCGGATCCTTTAAATGACTGTTGCTTACAAAAAAATCCTTAAATCTTCAGATCTGAAACCGAACACTGTAAAAAAAAATAAAAAAACAGACACAGCAAAATTATAAGTCAAAACATCAAATGATATATTGATTCAAACTAAAAAAAAAAAAAACAAATGCTCACAAACTGCACCGTAAACTTTCTTTTTCCGCTTGGTTGCTCAGAAAATGTAGAAATATCCAAGAAAATAAACCGTTTACTATCACTGATTTAAAAAAAAAAATTCATTTTCATCAACTTAATAGAAAAGCACACTCAAAAACTCTTGTTTGGTTTCTCAAAAGGTTACAAGAAGAAGATGGGTTCTAACACAGCTTGCATAGAGTTAAGATTTTTCGGGCTGTCCTTCACTTTTTTATCTCATTTCCACAGAAAATAAAAGTACTGAATAAGCAAAAAAGGTCACGGAAAATTAAAAAAAAAAAAAAAAAAACAGTAACGTCACAACTTTGAAAAGCAGGCTAACAACATAAACCAGAGAAAAATAAAATAAAAAAATTGTATGAAACTAAAATGCGAAAAAAAGGATTGCTCCTAGCATACCTCGAAAAACATGAGGAAGAAGATCTAGAAAAAGAACCCTAGCGCTCCTTCATCTACATAAACAGGGAAGAGATAAGAATGAAGAAGAGAAGGGAAGGGAACAGAAGAGATGAGAAGAGAAGAGAAGATAACTCTAGAGAGAGGGGACGAGTCGCAATAGTGCTTTTGCCTTTTGTTTTATTTTATTTTAGTTTTAGTTTTAGTTTTAGCAGGAGTGTTTGTTTTTCTCTTTAATGAATCTGTGAGAATACACACAGAACATACTCTCTCTCTCTCTCTCTCTCTCACTTTTGCCCTCTCTCTCTCTGTGCTTTGTCTCTGTTTGCGGACGACAGAGAAGGGGAGCGTGTAAATAACTGCGGTAGGGGCTCGCGCGTGTAGGGACCGTTCGTCTTAGGAGCGTTGTGGTGTGTGTTTTTTTCTGGTGGGTGAATCTGATAGTAGCGGCAAGGAAACTTTGGTAGGCAAAGAGTCTTTTCTGTTTTGTCATTGGATTCTTTTCACGTTGGTTGAGGTGGTGAAAATGATATTTCGGAAGGGTGCGGTTTTATTTTGATATTTTTAGTGTTAGTTAGTTAAGCATGGATTAGAGTTAGGATTACAAGTGATTGCGTGGACTTGGGCCATATTTTAATTGGGTTTGCTGTTGGTTTTTTAACTTGTACAAGGAGGTTCGGCACGGTGATAAAAAATTAAAAAAAACAATTTTAAGAGTTTAAGTGTTAGAAAACGACAATGGATCTAGTTCTCTTACGATTTGACAAAAAAATCCAAGTCAAATGATTTTTGACTCGATTTTTTAAGATAATGATAGGTGTGGGTTTTATAATGGGATAGCAATAGTACTAGATTGTTGTCCTGGTACTACGTTGTCGTTTTTCAATGTAAGAAAAAATCGAGATTATTAAAAATATATGTGTAGCCTGAATTTATCTTATTTATCAAAACAATTAGAGTGTTCATTCCTAAACAACAGGTTAAATTCAAAAACTCAAATTGTTTAATAAAATTCCAAGTTGTTATTTATATTAGTTTTTAATATTAAATGTGAAATACGGTGTTCTAATCATCATGAAAAAAAAAGGTCACTTTAAAAGTTAACTTGCGTCTGAAGTAACGTACAGACATCCCCGACGTGTGTTCTAAGGTCAAGTACAGCATTGTAATTTCGAAGAATGTCCAGGGGTTACGTGTCCTTCATTGAGGTAGGTTTCATCGTAACTCCAGTGTTTGGCTTGTGCTTTTTATCCACAGGTGTCTTTCATGCTCACCAGGAGAGAGATTCCATTGCTCGGAGGATCACCGCAGCCAGCACTACAAGCAAGAGCATCTCTCTAAAATGTCCATTTGTCACAGGAGATGATGGTCCAAAGAGTATAGTTGGCTTTGCAAGAACGAAAGACAAATTAAAGCTTCCCTACCGTGGAGCCATGGTTTTGGAGGTTTGCCTGGTGTGTTTTCTTAGATCTGTGAGCTAGGTATTTTATACTGCTGAGAGGACATTGTTAGTTCGGCTGGTTTCTTGGCAGGATCCATTTGCACCCAATAAAATCTAATAAATTATTCAATTTCAAATGGGTCAAATTTGGAGTCTAACTTTTTTAGTTGAGGGATCAATGACTAGAAGTTTAGAAAAGGTTTGATACATTTAACTTCTTTTTTTTTAAAAAAAAAAAAGAAGCTTTGTATGTTGGGGGTAAATGTGCCATTAAATATTAGCTTAAGCTCTCTTTATTTGTGTGAGAAAGGAATTTTTTTTCAATGTGCATTAAATATAAAAAAATTAAGGTTAGTTTTTATATGACAGCACAATCAAATATAAAATAAGAAATTAATAATTATTTTTTTGATGACTCTTTTCTTAAAATGAATTTGTTTTTTTAGCAAATAAATCAAGCTTTCCATTATGATTTATGTAATTTTTTTGTTATGCTATTCTTTTCTAATAAAAACATTGATTGTTGAGTTAGGTTAAGTTGTGAAAGATATTGTATGAGTTTGTGATTGTAATCACGGTGTATGATATTTTTTTTAAATAATTTTTTTATTTAAAAATATATTTAAATAATTTTTTATTTTTATTTTTTATATTGGCATATTATAACCACCTAAAAAATATAAAAAAATATCAATTTAATATTTTTTAAAGTAAAAAATATCTTTTAAAAACAGCTAAAAATAAAATACAGGAGCATTTCCAAACACCCATGAAATTATCATAATATTTTTATCTGTGTTCGTATACACAGACAATCTTTATGATGGAATTGATCAAAGATAAGGCGGTGAAAGACATGCATATACAATTGAACATTAATAATGATATTTTATAGGACCAAAGAGATAACTAAATTAAGTTCTCAAGGGACATAGCATGATGATAAAAGGTTTGAGATATGCATAGTAGATCTCGAGTTCGAGTCAGGGCGTACATTTTTTGTAAGAGTCTGAGACAGCCGGGGTTTTACTCCCTCACCTGGATCCATAAAGTGCGTTTTCCGGGGATGAGGTTTCCTCAAATCCAAAAAAAAAAGATAACTAAATTAAGTTTTAATGTATGAAAATAAACTAGAATCAAGATAATTTTTTACGAGCTCTAAAAAAATCTCCCAAAACTCTAGGAAAGAAAAATCATTAAAACTTATTAAAAAACAAGAAAACATTGATGGTTATGATAATTATTTTTAAAAATAGTTTTTGTTTGAAAATATATTAAAATAATATTTTTTTATTTTTTAAAATTTAATTTTGAAATCAATACATCAAAACAAACTAAAAACATAAAAAACAATTGGAAGCAATGAAAAAATAAAAAAAAATAAATTTATTTTAAAATACAAAATTAAATAGGCTATTAAAAAAATATTAACAATATTACAGGAGTAAAATTTTGTACACGGAGGGAAAAAAATCACAAACCCAGTCGTCCGCTTGTTCTCTGATACACCCGGCACCAAAAACTTCAAAATGCAGTGAAATAGATGGAGACTTGCATGGAAAGTGGCGTTAAAAATACTCGACGATGATGCTCTTTTCATGATTTACCCATAGAAACCACCATATTCTGTCAGGACGAAGGCAGATACAAAGGCGTGGTGGGTTCAGCAAGCAATCAACTGCATTCGATCCTCTTCTCTAAATTATTCCATCGATCTCTTTCCCTGTCAATAACTGGATATAATTATCTATTAGATAGCTCAGTAGTAAAAATTTAAAATTAAAATAATTTATTTTTATTATAATTTCAGGTTTTAATTCTATAGTTGCTAATATGATAATCACTGGAGACTCATATGATTATTAACTTCAGGACCCGAATAACTAGTCGAGATATACAAAAGCTGGCCTAAATACTTACGTTAATTAAAAAAAACAAAAAATTAAATATGTGTTCCAGAGTCTTTTTCATGAGGTTTTTTTTTTCATGTTAATTTGATATCGAATAGTGACCTTATCAAGTAGTTGACCTATATCTGCCGGTCATCGGTCATCGGTCATCGGTCATCGGTCGATTGCTGAGATGTTGCCTGGTCACTGCTGGCCATGGTCATTTTATTATTTTATAGTGCTCGCTAGCCCACACATGCATTGTCATTTATGAGTTTTATGTTGTTTCCATCAATTTTTCTCATCATGATCATGTAAATGGTGGGGAAAGACATGGATGATTTTCCCGTCACTAAAATGGTGTGTCATATTTCCATAACATAAAATCTTTGTTGATTTACATTTTGATTCTTAATTTTTTAATTAATTTTACTCGGGTCCTTATACTTTAGTTATTTTAAAAAAAAGTCTTAATTGATTTTTTTCTCGCAATATTTTACAGCAAATACAATTTAGCTCTTGAAATTATTTCTCAATCAAGTTCTTACATGTTAAATTATAAACCTTGTCAAAAAATTAATTATAGATATATCATATTATAGAAAATAAAAATTCAATAAAATTACAATAATATCAATCATAATAAAATAAATAAATCAAATGCAGTCAAACAAAATTTAATAGAAAGTCTTGAGACTGATATATTAATTTGAGATATAATTCATTCCTATAATATTATATATTCTTATGATTTTTTTTATTTTTTGTCTCTATTTTTTTAGGTTAATAGAAGGGAAATAATTTTTTAAAAGAAATAAGATAAAAATCTCATAATAGATATATCACATTTTATATTTTTAAGAAATATAAAACATGGGGACCAAATTGAATTTTTTTAAAAAAATAAAAGGACAAAAATGTACATGTCACGTGAAAATTTTTAATTTTATTAATAAAAATAATATATACAAATGATATTAAGATAAAAAATAGTGAAGGAATCTCTTATAAAAAAAAATAGAGGTATGTAAAAAGGCATTAATATGAAATTGAGCATATTTAAGGCACGTCTTGTATGGTCTCGTTGGTGGGTATGGTTAGGCCTAGAAGTCACAAACCGATCATAAGTTCTGACTTGGACTTGACCCAGAACTTCTAATACAAAACCCATGGATGGGCGCAAGGGCTCTGGAGCCTCTATGGGCATTGAACCATAGCCTGCTAGAGATCCTTAATGTTGTCAGACCTGAGGCTTTAGTTTTAGGTCTATCAGCATAGGACTGGCCTGGATTTGGGTCCAAATAATTAATGGGAAATGCTAGAGACAATAGCTCCATAGTCAGAAGATGGCTTAGAAATTGGTAACACGTTAATCTTCTTTTATTTATCAGTAGCCGCCAATTTATAAAATAACTGTAATTGATAGTATTATAATTATAAATCAGTGTTAGATAAATAATAGAAATTAAAAATATGATAAAATTAATATTTTATGATAAAAAAAGTTGTATTGGTAATAAAAAAACTTAGAGAATAAATAACATGATTTATAACAATCCACGGTGCTTTTGTTAAATGATTTAACTTTTTTGTTAATAATAAAAAAAATTACAAAGCTAAATTATCTATCAATTTAATATTAAAAAAAAAAATCAACAACGATAATTTTGGAATGAAAAAAACACACGAGAAAAAACATTGTAGCAATTGACAATACTTTGTGAGAAAAATTATAGTGTTTTCCCCAATAAAATCGACAAAGATAATTTTAGAAATAATCATAAAAAAACTATTTAGAGAAATACTATAGCAATCTATAGTGTCTTATGAGGAAAACAACAATGTTTTCTCTGTATGATTTAGTTTTATTGTAATTATAATTTTTAACAACTCAATATTAAAAAAATTGACAAGGATAATTTTGAAAAAAATCATAAAAAAATCACGTGGGAAAACACTGCAGCAGTTTACAGTGTTTTAAAGAAAAAAATTACAAAGCTAAATTCTCAATCAACTCAATATTAAAAAATAAAATTGACAAGATAATTTTTTGAAAAATAAAATAAAAAAACACAAAAAAAATGCTAGAAACACTGTAGAAATTTACAATATTTTGTGATGAAAGCTACGGTGCTTCCCTACATGATTTAGCTTTATTTATAATGACTTATAATTGTAATTCTCAACCGGTTCAATATTAAAAAAATAAAATTAATAAAGATAATTTTGAAAAAACCATAAGGAAAAAAACCACGTAGGGAGACACTGTAGCAATTCCCAGTATTTTTTGATGAAAGCTACAGTGTTTTCCCCGCATGATTAAGCTTTATTATAAAGTTAAATTCTAACCAGCTCAATATTAAAAAAATAGCATCAACAAAGATAATTTTGGAAAAAATATTTTAAAAAAAGAAAACACAAAAGAAACTGGAAAAAAACCATGCGATAAAAAACTGTATCAATCCATAGTGTTTTGGAGGAAAGTTACAGTGTTTTTCCCCACATGATTTAGCCTTGCCTGTAATTATAATTCTTAACTCGTTTAATATTAAAAAAATAAAATCGACAAAGATAATTTTAGAAAAAAACAAAAAAAAACTATGTGGGAAAAAACACCGTAGCAATCCATAGTAATTTGCGAGGAAAGTTACAGTGCTTCTCTCAAATATTGTAACTGTAATTCATAACCAACTCAATATTAAAAAATAAAATAAAAAAATATAATTTTAGAGAAAATCATAAAAAAACAAAAATAAAAAAAATGATGTGGAGAAACATTGTAACAATCAACAATGTTTTAGAGAAAAAAATTACAAAACTAAATTTTTAATCAGCCCAATATTAAAAAAATAAAAAATATATAATTTTGAAAAATAAAAAATAAAATAGAAAAACCTTGTCGAAAAACACCATAGCAATATATAGTATTTTAAAAGAAAAAATTATAAAATAAAATTTTTAACCAGCTTAATATTAAAAAAGTAAAAATAACAAAGATAATTTTGAAAAAAAACACAAAAAAAAGCAAAAAAAAAGTACAAAAAAAAGAAAAAAAATACACTATAAAATACTATTATAATCCACAATAAATTATATATAAATAAATAGTAAATCTAATTTATTAATCAATCAGCAATTTAAAAAGAGTCACTGATAAAACTTTTCCATTGCATAAAAAAAAAGGCCACTTTGATTTATTACAACAATTTAAAAAGAGTCACTAATAAGATTTTGTTTTTTTCCTGAAAAAACTAAAAGCTCAATAAAGACTAAATAAATAACAACTCTTAGACATGTCACAATCTGATTGTCTTAGCGTCAGATTCATCAAATAAAATCCCGCCACGCAGCTTTTCCTCATGTTTGTACCCGCACTGAACCGCAACCCTCACTCTCTTTCTTTCCCTCACAGAACCACCATCCATCGTTACTCAAAGATCTCCAAACACACAGAAGGAACTAATCTCTCTCTCTCTCTCTCTCTCTCAAACCATGACAACAGAGACAACGTCCACGCCCGACCCGAATACAAATCCTGCTCCAAGTCCAACTCCAAGTCCAAGTCCAAACCCGAATCCAAGCTCCCTAATCCACCCACGCCGGGAGCCATTCGAGCACGGACTCTTACCGATCCCCAAACTAATCTTCCCTGACCCGACCCCAACCCTAATACAGCTCAAACAACAGCTCTCTACTCACAACCGAGTCAACTCTTCCTTACTCGCTGAGTCTCTCCAGATCTCCACCGACCACGCGAGGCTGATACTCGACACGCTCGCTTCGGTTCTGCACTCTGATTCCGACCCGCTTGTGAAAGCCCGGCCCGATGAGGTTGATTCGGCTGGTGCCGATCTGCGTGATCTGATATTGTTTCTATATATTCAGTCTTACAAGAAATTGTTGCCGAGAACGCATAAAGATGCCGCTTCTGTTGCTGATGTTTGGCCGTCGACTTCAGCTTTTGATGGTTACCTGTCGGCTTTATCGCCGCTTCAGGTATTGTTTTTGTAATTAGAGGGATTAATTTGGTTAATTTTATAAATGCTGGTGTTTTTTAAGATTATTATGTTGATTAGGAATGTAATTGTCGTGTCTATGAACAATTGGATGGAAAGCTTTTGCAATTATATAATGTGATAACATTTAGGAAGGGTTAATGCATTTCATATCATAATGATCATTGGAATCAAGAATGTGTTCTTAATTTTTTTTGTGTAGGATACAGTCCGGACCTCACCTAGTGCTACGGGTTCATGTAGCAAGTTATGAATTTATGTTGATTCCATTCTTGACCCTTTTATCTCGGATTCTACAAAAAATGATCTTGTTTTTTGAATTTTTGGTTTGAGAGATTAGATGATAGGTTTTGTACACTATCTGGTATACAGCTTCAGTGAACGCTCTTAGTATTCGCTTTTTATGGTGGGTTGACTAGAGTTTATCTGTTGTTGGCGCTAAATATTTATTTGTACTAAATTAGACAGTTGAGTTTGAATTCCATCCAAAAGACTCAAGCCTTGTGGCGGGTGGTCCATTCTCAGCCTTATATATTAATCATCTATTGTTTATTTATTCGATGTGGGATAGGTTCGCTAACAGTTTGCAATCTTAGATTCGTCAACTTTTGCTAATGCCTTTGATGTTTAGAATGCTGCAAACCAATCCCAATTTGAAAAATCTCCAAATTGTATGGATTAAATTTTGTTTTGTTTGTTGTGTTTGCATGAATATAATGTAGTCTACTTCAACCAAAATTTGAAATTGGTGTTTAAATTTTGACTGTAACTTGTTTATGTTGATTTTTAATTGTTGTTTCTTTGATTGCAGCTTGTGCGTAGCAACAACCGCCGGTTTATGCCGTCGCAGGCAGATGAAGAGGCTCATCAGTTGTCCTACCTACAAAAGCACATGGCTAACATTCTCTCTCTTTTGGCAGAGCCTGTGGAAGGAGAAGGGGAAGGCGAAGGAGAAGGAGAAGAGTCTCTGGTTTGTAAAAATATTTCTCAATAGTTGGTTAAATAGGAACATTTATATGTTTTGCACGCATCGTCTAGGCATTATAACTTTCTCCTCATGAAAGTATATTTCCAGAATAAATATGATTTGGAAAATGTTTTAAGGTCAACTTGTGAAATTTTGTTGACACATATTAATGCTTGGATCTCTTGGTGTCTTCATAATTTGTTTTCTGCTTGTTGGTTTCTTTTTCATCTGGTTTTAATTTACTACTTTAACTGCACTTTATTAGGTTTTGTCCATGGAAGGATTCGAGCACCTTGGATTTCTTCTTCACTTTGGTGACAAAGGATCTGAAGTAGTTACCTTAAGCCAAGCTGCCCCATTTTTTGCCAATTCAGATCCTGACATGCCTGCCATTCCTGCTCCTGCTACACAAGTCCATGATTGGATTTCACAGAATATATCATCTGCTTTGGAACATATTACTGAAAGAATTTCTGCCAAAGAAAATGGGCCAGCCAATTCATCTGATTCTGATGTAGCCATGACTGATGCCTGTACAAGTTCTATCAAGACCCCACCTAGTGCTAGGGGTTCATGTTTTATCGAGGGGATCTCTAAGTCATCATTTGTAAAGCAACCATCAGATCTTAAAGGTTCTTCTTCTGTAAAGGTTAGCATTGTAATGAATATTATCGTTCCATCTCTGTTCCTTCATAAAAATAACCAGATAGCATTTTTGTGAACTTATGATTTCATAATTTGAAGCTATTGCTTCTAACAGGGATTGTTAAGGATATGTGTTGGATTTTTTAGCCTAGTTCAATACAATTCTGCTGGACTTAAAAGCATGTATTTTTCCCTTAAAATGCATGGCAGGTTTAATCCTTGGTATGTTAACATGCAAATCACATCATTAAAACTTAGATTAGCTTGTAATGCTGATGGGATTTGACTTTGTGAATTTGGTTATGAACTCTGGTCGTGGATATGCCTGGCTTCTCTGAGATTTATATGTGTTGTCTGAACCAATTTGCACCATACAATGTTGATATGCTATCATGTGTACTATCTCATGAAGAGAAAAGAGCCCTTCCTTGACCATTGTTTTGGTGAACATTTCTTTGCTTGCTTTGTCTATGCAGCATAGTTTTAAATTTGTCTGCTTCAAGGTTGTATTGTTTTTTGGCCATTTTAACTGTGTTGTGTGGTTGCAGGTTCTGAATTGTCATGATTCCATCCTTTACATCTTAGCACCTCTGAGATATGCTACCATTTATGGATGCTCTGATGCTACTATAGTCCTTGGAGCTGTTGGCAAGGTAGTAACAAACACTTGGTTTTTGTGAGTATTGACTGTTTCAGTCACCTAGTGTTCATATCTGCCGGAAATCTTTCTCTTGCGGTTTAGTCACCAAATGTACCTCCTTTGTTAAATGAGAAATTGAATGGTATAAATTTCTTAACAATTGATTTTTCACCACATTGCTGTCTATGAGTGTATGTGCAAGTGTGTATGGCATTATCATCTATTGCATTTAGCACCTGTAGTTCTTATTAACTCTTCATGTGTTGATGTACCACTTGATATTTACGTGAATAATATTTAACAAGGAATCTATAGTTGTCAATATTCTGTATGGAGAGCGTACCTTTCCACATTCCTTCAACTGCTGTATCTTTTTCTAGTAGCCACTACTCTTGGTGAGTGATTAGCCTTGCAGCGTGTGCCTTCATCCAACTCATGTTGAGGGTTGTGGGTTATTTCTAGGTAAACAAATGATGACGTGTATGTCTTTCAATGTCTTTTACAGGCTGTAAGGATTGAACATTGTGAGCGAGTTCATGTTATTACAGCAGCTAAACGAGTCTGCATTGCCAATTGTCGTGAGTGTGTGTTCTTTCTTGGGGTAAATCAACGACCACTAATTGTTGGTGATAACCATAAGCTACAGGTGAGCTTTTGACCATCCTCTTTTTGTGCTGTAAACTGTTAGCTGTCATGGCTGTTATAATATTCTGCATTGTAAATTACACTTACAGAGGAGAGAAGTTTCTTGGTGATGCAAGTGTCCACTTACCTTTCATGTCTGGTTTTGAACATGAAGAAAATTTACTCATAATTGGACCTCAATGTGGTTTTCTAGATTCTCTTTAAGTTTGGTGATTAAATTAATTTAGTTCTGGAGCCTTTCACAGTTTGCTGGTATTTCATTGTATTGGTTATTGCTAGATTTGGGCCTGCAAAAGGGAGATGTGCACAAGCTGAACTCTTTAACCTCACTCTTGAACACATGCAGACTGCTATGATGTGATTTGTTTATTGAAAAAAATGAAACCTCTGTACTTTTGCATCCTATTTAGCAGTTCATTGGTTATAATTGAACATCCTTTCTCCCTTATATTTTTCAAGTACTAATGAAGATTAACACTATAAGCATTCTGTTAAATTTTAATCAGGTGGCACCATATAATACATTTTATTCAGAGTTGGAGGAGCACATGGCTGATGTAGGCATTGACACAACCATCAACAGATGGGATGAAACTTTGGCCTTGGGAGTGGTTGATCCCCATGATTCATTATCCCACCCTGCTGGTGTCTCTGATTTTCAAGCTGAACCAGCTGCACGGGTAGACCCTGACCAATTCACAAACTTTCTGGTATAATTTATACATTCTCTTGTTAATTTACTGAAAGTTGGTGTGTTTGTTTGTTTTAAACACCTTTGTTGATTTCACTATTTATTTTCTGTTGAATCTCACGTTTTTTAATTTGATCTTCTGCAAGTATGTGAAGTTTGATGTCCAGATTATTTGAAATTTTCATTTATTGTTTTTACTTCTTTTGCATTCTATGTTGTTACCTGTCTCATTTCTTCTTATTTTTTTTTGCCCCTGGGGTTTTTGGGGATGGAGGTTGGGTATTATTGACTGGGGTCGCTTTCTCTTCCTTTTTGAACATCCATCATATGGAATTTCATGTTTCTTTTTGGGTTAATTTTACTTATGAAAACATTCACACGCTCTTTCCCCTTCCTGATTTAACAGATTCCCAATTGGTTTGGAGCTGAATCCCCAGGGTCAACGAAAGACAACCCATTTCAATTGCCCGAGGCTTACATGGCATCTCAGCAGAGAAATGTACGTGGACTAGCACTCAAACTGATTATAACAGGATGATCTTTCCTGGGGAATCATTTATAATAAGATGATAGGAGGGCTATACAATTGTATTTTTTTAGAGCTGCTTATAGTTCATGCGTTTGGATTTTGCCTGTGTTGCCCCTTGCCAACATATTACGATTGCTAGTTTTTGGTGTTTGATTATGTGTAACGCCTCTTATCTTTTCCAGCAAAAGAATTTGGGAGAGACTAAAAAATTATTGAGGGAAGCTCCTCTTGAAGAAAATCAAAAGCGAGAATTGTCAAGTGCACTCCACCTGTTATTTAAAGACTGGTTATATGGTAATAATTACCTTAATACTTGTTATTTCCTCATTAATATAGTAATATGCTAGAAATGTATATGTTTGATTCAACCATTATAAACTTCCCAAATATTCTGAAATCAAAAGTTGACATATACGAATAGACCTACACAGACAGATAGATGGAGACGCGCACGCACACAAATATGAGTAGGTGTATGCAAGTATATAAGCATCTTGGTTCCTTCATTTAGTTTTATTCATGAATATGATTTTTTACACATCTATGCTAACAGTCTTTGTAACATGATGCAAAGATATTCTAATCATTTACATATCTGTGTTCATTGATTCTGATCATAAAACATAATAGATTATTATTTTTCAGTATTCATAGTGTTACAGCTTACACGGTTTATTAGTTTGAGGAACTGTATTTGCTTTAGTCATGTGGTCTACTTTTCAATCAAGTTTGTTTGGTGAATGGAATATCTTGCTGTTCGAGGGATCTAAGATAAGATTATGATGTTATTGAAGTTCAAATTAGGTTTATGTGAAATCTCATCAAAAGGCTTGAAAATTAGAATTGGAAGTATCTCATCCTGGGGTTAAGTGGGGAAGTGCTTGTCCCAGACCTAAATACTCACTTCATCCTTTATAGATTATAAACCTAACAATACTTGGCAACTCTGCATTTGTTACTGTATGTTATTTAATGTGAAACTGCCTGTATCCAAAACATTTAATGCATATATAGTAAAACAAACCTATAAGATATTTCTGCTAACAATTGTAAAATATTGAGTTGTCATCGCTTTATGATGCTACAGCTTCAGGAAATGTCAGACAGCTTTACTGCCTACAAGGCGATTGATGTCAAATGATGGATGATTATGTGGTGCAATCGAGTATTACTTCGGATGCAATCAAGGATGGTTTCGGAAGCTTTTTCGTGTTGTTTCTGTTTCAGTGGTATATCGACTGGTAGTAGATAGAGGCAGCAGAGAATCAACCCTATTCACTTTGATAATTCGGAGTGGACATTTATCCTTATTTGGTAGTAGATAGAGGCATCAGAGAATCAACCCTATGCACTTTGTTTCTTTGGAGTGGACATTTATCCGGTAACATTGGTGCCTAAAATGCGTTGTCTATGCTAATCTAATTGTAATAATTTTTGGAAAGGAAATTTTACTGTGATAGTTGTTGATTTAGGTTCACAATCATGCTTAGTTGGTTCTAATATATATAGACTGTAAGATTATGATAAAAGTTTTTTTCAAAGTTTTTTTTACTTGAAAAAAAATATTAAAAAAATATATTTTTTAACATGAATATTTCAACATAATAAAAAAACATTAATTTTTTGTTTTTATATAAATGGACCGAAATGTGAAATGAAATATGAAATCATAGTCATTTCTTGGAATGAGGGTATTGAGTTTGCTGCTGAGTAAGAGACGGGATCTTGGACACTGTTGATATGGCAACATTGGCGGGTTAAAAATTGAAACTTTCATAAGAAGTGAAAGCATGCCTTCAATTTTGTTCTGGTTCTCAGCTAGAGTACATTTTTACTGTGGGATGTGTTTCACTGGGCAGAAGTAGCAAATGTACAATAGTTTTTGATGGATTTAATGATCTTCAATTTATAGATAATTTGTTAGAGTATCCCTCTTTATTTTGAATGTTTGTTTTTCTATTATAACATGATTTTTAAAATTTATTTTTTTCCTTAAAAATATATTAAATTAATTAATACTTTCTAAATGTTATTTTTTAAATGTTTTTTTATAATATTTTATGTTAAAAAATATAAAAATATATTATTTTAATATATTTCCAAGTATTTTTTTTTAAAAAAAATATTATACATCACAATATTAAATACATACACACCAGGCCTTGATATAGATTTAGAGAGGTGGATAAACAATCCATCTCATCAAACTTGAGGTTATTTTTCTTTTTCCTTTACCTTTAATAATAAAGAGCAATCTGTAATTTGTGAAGACTGCCCAGCGTTCTAATTTTCATATCAAAGCTGTTCATGAATGGTAGATGAACAAATCCGCGAGGTTTGGAAATTCATTGTTGGTTCTTAATTTCTGACGTGCTTAATCTTAAAAAAATTACATGACCACCGACCTGAATCAATGTCATTAACTTCTCTCTCTTGTTCATTAGGATATTGTGCTGCTGGAATTGAGCGCCTCCATTTCCTGGCTCATGTCACCGTTTACACTTGCAAAACTTGGGCTCACAAGGACTAGCTGACTAGCTCGACGGGGCTAGTTGAAGCAGCTTTTCTGCTTGCTCTGGGAAGAAGGTGATGAACAGATATGCACCTATACGCATTAGATAGTCAGAAAGGAGGAATTGCTGTAAGGGCTCAACATCATCATCTTGTAAGCTCTACAAGTTGTTGGACTTACAGACAAGTACAGTTCCAAGTACTGCTGAGATCTTGCCTTGAATTGTGATCAAACCAGCTTTGCCAGCATCTTGCAACTCAGTAGAACCTTCAGAATCAAATGTTCCTGAACAAAAATAAATATAAAACCCTCGTTTCCCTTGCTTTGCATACATTACAATTGCTCTGCTTGACAAAGAAGGGTTGGCACCAGAGTTTTAACCTGGTTTTACAGATTGAAGCCCTGATGTCACACATGCTACATTATTGAAACCAGCTGCCTCTAATTTGTTGGCTGCAGCCGTAGACCTTGACATTAAAAGGAAACTGAGTCGTGTCATATAGTTTCCAGGCAAGGCAAGTTCAAAACAGTGAAACCATGAAAAATTGAAGCGATAAGAAAGTAGATATGGTGTTGCAAGTTACACTGGTAAACAGCGATACCATCTCTCAATAGAAAATAATGGGATAAGAACTTAAGACGCACAATGAGAGATAAAATTACGAGTAAAAACTAATTTCTACGCCATGATGGATCCTCAGACCCCAAGATAGGTAACCAAGAAAACATTTTGTCATCTCTCTTTTCCCCGTTACTAATTTCTTATCGAACGCCCCTCTCCTAGAGCAACTTCAATCAAACATCTCCTCACCTGTGCTATCAATGGTTTTGTTTGAAGATATTGAACTATAGGAGACCTAACTGTGGTATCGAATCTTGAACTTCATCTTCCAGACTTTCTAAGAAATAAAGCTCACTCTTAAACATTTCTTGGCTCTTAACAAATAAACAATCTATATATTAAAGTCATATATTCTTGACATATCACCGAATTAAACTCCTTGATAGAATTTACACCTTTCTATTTATCTACACTGCTGCATTCCATGAAAATCTATATCATAAAAAGGGAAACCAAATAACAGAACTCCACACGAAACACAATTGCGGCTTCTCTGAATCTCTTAATTCAAGGACCCTCAAACTGGTACTATAAAAATATGCAGCAAAATTCCAAGAGCAAATACCAATTGAAAAATACTTCTGCGTTATTTGGTCATGCATCAGTGGCAGAACAATAACTGACCTTAATCCTTCCTGACATACAATTAACAGTTTACTTTGAGGTGAAAGCTGACTCTGCACAGAGTCCACAAATTTATCATTGAGCTTAGTAAATGGCAAGCCGAAGAACAAACCGGAGAAATTGTTGTGCACAGTTCTTTTTATTATTGTACCTGCAGAAAATTATTCTAAGGGAATGAACAAACAAGAACATAAATCAGCAATGGAAACTACAAAGGAAGAGGTTTTACCAAAGTCATTGTCTTGATTCTCGATAAAAAGAGGAACATGATAGCATGATTTTATATGAGCTCGTTCATATTGAGTTTTGTCTCGTACGTCAAGCACAGCATATCCCTCATCCGTTACAAGTTTCTTTGCTTCATCTGGATTCACAAAATTCACTTCTGCTCTAATTCCAAAATTTCTCCAACGTTTTGGTTTTCCCCGGATGGTTCTTCTATGATGAGTGTCAAATTCCAACCAAGATGTCCCGAAATTACTGAAATCACACCCTTAATCCCTCATTCCTGTGTTCATAATTATCTATTTCACTTCTATAAATGTTGAATTTTTTTTTTCATGTACTCATGCATTCATTTATTTCAGGCAATTTTTTTGTACCTACAAAATACAAGAAAAGGTCCAAAATCTCCTTCGGCTCTTGAGAAAAATATACTATAAACAAACAGACTATTAATCTTCCTCTATATTTAGTCTCTAAGAGCGACATGATCACTTGAATAGTTGAGCTGCAGTAGTGTTGAAACTTGGAAACCCAAAGGAGGAGGACAAAAAAAAAAAAAAAACTTAGGATTATTCAATGTTTTTCCAAAATCCCATGAATCTTCAAAACCAAAGTGGAAAATAGGAGTAGTGAAACATAAGAAAGGTTGGGATTGTTTTGTAATGTTCCACACATCAACGCAACATCTAGAATTCAACAATAAAGTTCTTAATCTTAAGCTTTCAAACCAAAACAGCTTCTTTTTGAAAACATTTATTGGAAAAGTGAACCATATTAGCATGCATGCTACCTATTCTTGAAGAAATTAAAAATAAAAAGGCTGTGGATTTGCATAGTAGAAAAAAGTGCTAACAAAAAGTGAGAACAACTTATATTACCTTCTTGAGGAGAGAGTTAAAGCACAAGTAGCCATTCCAGCCATTCTTGGTTTGCAGTTCTACTCCTTGATTATCTCCAACTCTCTTTCTCTGTCTCTGTTTCTGCCTTGGCAGCTTTGAGTATCAGTTGATTTGCTGGCATGGCCACATGAAATTGGGAGAGGCAATGGGTCGCTGCCACGTGGCATTGCAGAAGGGATATATTTCCAGATCTCCCGTCTCTAGCAAGCCCTGCGTTTGTTTTAGTTTATTTGGTTCATTTTTCTTTCGTATAAGAATAAATTTGCTGCATTCGACATTGGGCCTAGCCCAAGAAATATAAGCCTAAGAAGTGATCCAGTAGAGAATCCAATCACGGGCCATTAATTTACCACACTCCATTGCAGTTTAATTAATTAGTCAGCTCCATAAATGTTGGAAAACGAGAGGGGGATGACTATGTAATCTCTACTAAAAAAAAAAAAAAATTATTATTATTATTATAAAAAAAAATAAAATTTCAGATCAAAATTAAATTGCTAAAAAATTAAGGGATCAAAATTTTATTATTTAAAAGGTAGGAAGACCAAAATAAACCTTTTAACCCTTTTGCAAAACCGTATTTTTTTTTTGTTATTTTCACTTTGTTCTTTTTTCTTTTAATTTTATTTTTGATCAATAAATTTGAAGTAATTAAGTTTTAATTTGACTCTAAAAAAATATAATTAACAAAAAATATATATAAGAATCAAAATAAAAAAAAATGTAACCGTGAAAATCCACGATTATTTTGGCATTGCGTTTGGCATTGGAAGAAGAGCAAAGACGGAGCAGCTAGCAGTCCAAGCATTCTTAACCAGATGATCCACTGTTGCATAGAACCTAAAATCCATGATTAATTATGCAGCTTAGAAGCTTGTTGTTGTCATCGCAAAAGTCTTGTGAAGCCACAACACAGCTAAATTCTTACAACTCCAGTTAGTTATGCTCAGGCTTTAACATTTGTGCACACCATAATGTAAAATTCAAACATGCAGAAATCTGAACGAAAATGTTTCGAGAATCCTTGCTACGCCACTAATTCTTCAAAACAAATGAGAAACATTCAGTTTACTAAAACAGGCTCAAGGATACTTTCTGTTTGACTGGTAGGTTTAGGTTCCGACGAACTTGTTAAAAACAATTATCAACAACGATAGACCAAAAGCAGTTATTACAAATAGTTCAAAGTTGTTATTTGACCGATGAGATTTAACATGGTAGTGGTTGTTTTACGAGTGTTTTTTTGTTAAAAAATATATTAAAATAATATTTTTTTTATTTTTAAAATTTTATTTTTGAAATCAATATATCAAAATAATTCAAAATCATAAAACAAAAATTAATTTTAAATAAAGTTTTTTTTTTTTTAATCAACCGGGTCGTAATTCAAGAAGTATAGTCACTGACACGTCTTGACTAATAGAACTTATGGGTAAGAATGGTTGTTTGCTTTAAGCACTAGTCATTTAAGTTCAACAAAAAGTTTGTGAAATCAAATTACTTGCATCACTCGCAGAGGGAGGGGCGAAATGGGGTTCTTCTCGTCCATCTGTTGCTGCTTTTATCGGCCTACTCGCGTAGCCAGTGATGGAGTGCTTGGAGCGGCGAGGCAGCCTGTCAGGTCAAATTTCATTGAATCGGATGCTCGA
>Ga0325401_1001066_pt1 | contig 22327 bp, 13 predicted proteins | sample PopdelMetagenome_FD_205666 | JGI IMG/M metagenome (GOLD analysis project Ga0325401, IMG submission 205666) | Populus deltoides microbial communities from Bellville, Georgia, United States - Xylem-PdKOR-R2 | ecosystem: Host-associated > Plants > Phyllosphere > Stem > Wood/Secondary xylem | place... | reverse complement strand
ATATATATATATATATATATTGCCATCCCTCCTTCAACTAAAATAACAGAATTTTCAAAAATACAGTTCCGTCCATAAAGATGAAATGACGAAAAGAGAAAGGAAAACAAACAAAACAAACAGTTTGCCTTCTCTCTTTTATTATTTCAAAAAACAATAAAAATAAAAATAAAATAAAAATAAAGAGTCTCTTTTGACCACCTCCACGGCTCCACCCTCCCCTCTCTTTCTTCTCTTCTTCCTCCTACCTTCTCCTTCCCTTCTCCTGGAAAATCATGCATTTTCATCTATCATCTGTCAAGCCCACTATTTATTTTCGCCCTTCGCATCATCTCTTAATAAAGTCTTGAACTTTGCAGATGAATTAAAGTAAAATTCAATACAAAATCATGGGTGCTTGTTTTTCTACCATCAAAGTTAGTGGTTCTAACAGCAACAACAACGTTAATCACAGCAGAAAAGAACCCACCAAGCCACAAACAAAGACAACAAAAGCAACAACAGCAACAAGGAAAAAGCAAGAAGTTGTGCATCATCATCAGAATAATAAGAACGTAAACAATGAGGCAGAAAAGAAGCTAAAGGTCAAAGAGAAGCAAAGTAGCAAGGCGATCCCTTGTGGGAAAAGAACAGATTTTGGTTATGATAAAGATTTTGACATGAGATATACAATTGGAAAATTGCTGGGTCATGGTCAATTTGGTTATACATATGTTGCTATTGATAAGGCTAATGGAGATCGAGTTGCTGTCAAGAGAATTGAGAAAAACAAGGTATTTTTTTTGGTTTTCCTCATCATTTCGTGAGCTGGGGTTGTTTTTTTTGGAGGATAAAAATTAAGATTCTGTCGCGGTTGCTGTTAATGTTAATGGTGGTTTTATTGATCAGTTGAAGATTCTGAGAAGATCTTATAAAGGGGTTTTTGCTTCTTATAGATAAGTTCTCTAATTTGCGTTTAAAATCATGGTAGACCTAACCTTTTCCCTTCTTTTTCAAAAATCCCCCCGCCCCCCTTTTTTTTCTTCATCTTTTAAGTGCTTCAGAAACTGTTGCATCGGGGAATTCGCTTCGCATAATGTTCGTTGACTTGTTGGATCCTAGTTTTGCAACCTAGGGATGTTATTATGTTAGGTGCTAGGACAAACAGTATGCAATTATTGCAAGTTTGGTTTTGGTGAATACATACTTACATAGCATTGTTTTGCTAAGGATGATTCGCCTATCAGATGGTGAAATTCTGGTCTTCTCCAATATTGGTTGAAGAGTGCAGGTTTGAGAATATTGCATTAGATTGTGAATCACTTGTTTTTTATCATTCAGAATCTGCTTTCTCTTTGTTCCTATCGAAGAAAGCAGAAAAGTACGTTGGTGGATAAGAATGTTCTTACTGTTTCATATCCTTCACATAAGTTATTTTATCTATGCTTTTCAAATGGAAAGCTTCAATTGTGTTCTTTGGTAGCTTTGTTCCATTCAATCATCTTAATTTTCCTCTTCCAAATTACTTGGTGATCAGTAATGTTTCGTTCCCTTCTCCAGTTAGATAAAATGGAATTTTTAGCCATTAGCAATTCAGATTAGACTAAATAAACGTTGACTACTGAAAGCTTGAAAGTTTTAAGATGGATAAAGTATTATCATTCTCCATCTCTCAGAAAAAAAAATCGTTTATGTTTTTATTTTTATTTTTATTTTACAGTAGATGTTGAGAACTTCTTACCTACGTAAAATTAATACTTGGCTTTGCTGGTAGATGGTTCTTCCTATTGCGGTAGAGGATGTTAAACGGGAGGTCAAGATATTGCGAGAACTCACAGGCCACGAGAACGTAGTTCAGTTTTATAATGCATTAGAGGATGATTCTTATGTATATATTGTTATGGAGTAAGTTTTATATTCACTGGATCTTTTCGGACTGTACCATTCACATTTTACCTTGTTGCTTATGTAATTGTATCTACTCGCATTTCTACTTATTGTCCATCATGTTTTTTCCCCCCTGAAGAGTGCTTTTTACTTTTAATCTTCACTTGCTATGCTCACAGTTTTCTTTCACTAATCTTGTCAATGTTTTATGTTGTCTTTTACCAGGTTATGTGAAGGTGGAGAATTGCTAGATCGGATATTGTCAAAGTAAGAAATCTTTGTTCATGTTCTGTAATATTGCTTAAATTTATTTGAAAATAGTGGCACTCAGTATACTACCTAAAAAAAATACCATTTTCAGTAGAATTATTTTTTGCAACGTTCAGCTTACAGCTGCTTGATTTTCTTCAACCAGGAAGGACAGTCGTTACACTGAGAAAGATGCAGCAGTAGTTGTGCGACAGATGCTCAAAGTTGCAGCTGAATGTCATTTACATGGCTTGGTGCACCGCGACATGAAGCCTGAGGTATCGCCAAGTTTATCAGCATGGATATTAACTTATTTGTAGAATCAGGCTTCTTGAGAATGATTACCTTTTATTCCTTGCCTGTAGAATTTTCTTTTCAAGTCAACCAAGGGGGACTCACCTCTGAAAGCGACAGATTTTGGTTTGTCTGACTTCATAAAACCAGGTGAGTCATATTTTCATCATGCGAAGATCTTACTTGTGCTTATATGCATGTTGTCTACAAAAAGAGAGAAGGAAGGAAGAAAAATACTTATACTTGCTAAGAACTTACATAATGTGAGTTGTGTGGGCTGACCAGATCAGGCTGATTCCAAAAGCTCTACTTTTTAGTTTTACTTGACCAATGAGAGTGCAGTACTCTTGCCAACCAGTGGTTAGCATTTGATTTCTAGCATTTCTTTTGGAACCCATAGATCATTTATATTATATGATCGGATGGAATGCAGGCAGGAAGTTTCAAGATATTGTTGGCAGTGCCTACTACGTTGCACCTGAAGTATTAAAACGCAAGTCTGGACCTGAATCAGATGTCTGGAGTATTGGTGTGATCACATACATTTTGCTATGTGGGAGGCGTCCATTTTGGGATAAGACTGAGGATGGTATATTTAAGGAGGTGCAGTACCATTTTAACTTTTTGACAAGGCTTTTTTCATTCCTGATTCCTACCTGTCTCTTGTTCCAGCCATTGTAATTAGACAGACAATGGATATGCTAGAGCATTTAGTTTCTGTTATATTCATTTTTTGAAAATGTTTCTTACACTCAATACTTGATATTGGGACATATTTGATATATGATTGTGTGGGAATGGCACAAAAGGATCCATATAGCCAAACCCCAACTAGTTTGGGACTGAGGCTTGGTTGTTGTTTTTGTTGCTTACATGTCAATAACCTTCCACAACACTGTACTTTTATTTACATTAAGTTCTGTAATTACTTTAAACCCTAGTCAGTTCATTTTCCAAACACAAAGGAGCCAAAATATCCCATTCTCAATTGTGTTGTCATCACAGTTTTCCAAATAATCATATCCTTCTACTAATGGGTTCTAGCAAGACCTTTTTTGCATAGTGGCTCCCTTTGAATTCCCACTTAATTCAATCACCACATGTTGGATACTTTTTTCTTTTGCATAATTAATGTTAGTTTGTTCTTCAAAATTCTAATAACTGATGGATGCAGGTTTTAAAGAACAAGCCTGATTTTCGCCGTAAACCATGGCCTACCATTAGCACTAGTGCAAAAGATTTTGTGAATAAGTTACTGGTGAAGGATCCTCGGGCAAGACTTACTGCTGCTCAAGCTCTATGTATGTGTCAGCTTATGGAAGAAATAAATGCCTGATTGTTATGATCTATTATAATTAGATGCATGTGTTGTTTGGTTCTAAAAGAAATCTGTCCTCTTTTTTCTTGCTTAAAGAGTTGATTTCTTGGTTTTCAACTTTTCCAGCACACTCATGGGTCAGAGAAGGAGGAGTTGCATCTGAGATTCCTATTGACATATCTGTCCTGAGTAACATGCGACAATTTGTGAAGTACAGTCGTTTGAAGCAGTTTGCTCTAAGGGTAAAACAAGCTTTGTTTTTGTAGGATTGTTTGAAGGAAAAAGATGATTCCTTTCATTTTTTTTTTATATTTTATGGATTGATATTTTGCAGGCATTGGCAAGCACGATTGATGAAGAGGAACTAGCTGATCTTAAGGATCAATTTGATGCCATTGATGTGGATAAAAATGGTGCTATTAGTCTTGAAGAAATGAGACAGGTAGTTTTCTTTTTACCAAACCTGTTACATGTTTCCTTGCAATTGAAACCTAAATTTTCATTCTATGCATTCTGTGCTCAATGAGATACATTTCCATGTGTATGGTTTCTGCATTTTGTTGTAACGATGATGGTTTCAATGCAGGCCCTTGCTAAAGATCTTCCTTGGAAATTGAAAGAATCGCGTGTCTTGGAAATCGTTCAAGCGGTAAGTGTAAATTTCATTTCTTCTGAATAGTTTCCGACCCCAAAGTAAAAAGATGGAATTGAGACTTGAATTTGTGGTGGAAGCCTTCTTATTTTCCCTGTGCTGGTCATTTCTATTTTTCTGCTGTATGAAGTGAGTAATGTAAGATGCATTTTGTCTTTTTAGTGAGGAACATTTTTTCTGTCCATGGAATATAACATTTTTGGCTTTTAAAAAAGAGGTGTAGGAAGCTCCTAAAACTTGGCAACCACTGGTTCCCTGCTTGTCTAAGTCTCTCATGCAACCAGGCTTAGTTATCATAATTTCTACAAGTACTTCTGATGAACATTTTCTTCTAGTGGTCATTTGTTCTAATGTTTCTCCATTCCCAATTTTTGTTTTTCATGGTAACCAATATGACATTACCCCACCCTTCTTTCTTCTTTCATCTTGCTTCTGAATTCTGTTTTAGATGGAGGATCCACCAAGGTTTTCAGATATTCCAATATTTATAGATAATGCATTAGATATTAGCTATTTGTTTTATTTAAATCATTTCCTTAGAGACTCTTAAGATTCCTTTGGTGCTTATATATGAAGCACCTATTCATGTGTTTTGGAGTGGTCTTTGGTGTCATATCAAAAAGCTGTGTACTTCCTCTCTCTATTGCATGTCCCTTTTCTTATTTTTCTTCTCCTCTCATCTAATATCTGCTCTTTCATCCTTTCTTGCCCGCCCAAAATCTTTTCTTGCTCTTCATCAGTTTTGCTTGTTTTGGAACCTGATGGGGTTATTTATATGTTTGATGCAGATTGACAGTAACACAGATGGACTAGTAGATTTCACCGAGTTTGTTGCAGCTGCTCTGCATGTCCATCAGTTGCAGGAACACAACTCTGAGAAGTGGCAGCTGCGGTCACAGGCTGCTTTTGAGAAATTTGATATTGACAGAGACGGATATATAACTCCAGAAGAACTTAGAATGGTCAGTGTTATTACTCTGCTTTAAATATCCTAATTCTTCATATCCCTTCCTCACTTAAAACTGAAAACAGAAATGAATAAGAAAAATGTACAGAATAGCTGAGTGAAGGTTCTTATACTTCATGTTTAATTTAAGTGACTATCTTGTTTAAAATGCCAACACGTTAAGTGTTCCATCAATGTAGTTCCATTGGCAAAATTAAGCGAAATATTTATTTGATTGCCTAAAAGAACTTTTTAGCTGTTGGAGAAATAGTTTCATTGAGTTTTGGAACAGAATTTATTTGGTGGGAACTATTAAATAATGCCTGATGTTAGTCCATGCATTCATCCTTCTATTTTTGATGCATCACACTTTTTGACATGCGCTTACTATGCCATGCCAAAGTCTCCTTGATCATGTGTACTACTAGCATTTCACCTCTAAGAAATTCTAGATGGTATCGGAGCTCGTAGTTCACTTTGTGCTTTCTTAAGGACAAGGGTTGGATTGTTGTGACTAGCATTACTTTTCGTGTTTCAGCTTTAATTGCTCAAGTGATTTTGCTTTATTGCCTTGCAGCATACGGGCTTGAGAGGTTCTATTGACCCACTTCTTGAGGAGGCTGACATTGACAAGGATGGTAAAATAAGCCTTTCAGAATTCCGTAGACTTCTAAGAACTGCTAGCATGAGCTCGCGAAATGTGCCAAGCCCATCTGGCCATCGTAAATCTCATAAAATATAGATAAGAATTGGAGTTTTAAAGACTGAGACTAGCGAGCAAGCTAGAAAAGTGGATCTCCTTTTCGCGGAAGCTGCCCTTCTAGATTATATCACGCCAATTTCTCAATAACCATCCCACCTGGCTCATCTCTTTCTGAAACTCAAGTCTTCAATGGTAGAATTCCTCGTATAACTCTGTGTATATTAAAAGATGTAGTGCGTTGAACAGAGAGAGATGTTTTGGTTATAGAGTTGGAACTTTTCCCGGAGGATGGCTCCATGGACGTTATACTAGTCTACATTCTTTTGTGAGTGCGGGGGTCCTCCTTGCGGGTGCCCTCTTCAAATTGTAACGTGCAATGCAAGTATCAATGAAAGGTTGGTGTTTGGGAGTTCAGTGCGTGCCCATCTTTACCCTTAGTCAGTATCCCAATTTTTGGTATTCATGAATACTGAAACGGCAGTTATACTTCTCTATATCAAGCAATTTATACTTAAAATGTAGTAATGACGAGTTAGTAACGTCAGGTTAATGAAGATTCCCTCTGATAGAGGCATGTAAAGGAGGTAGGTATTAGAGTGTGGATATCAAAATATGATTCTATCAACAGTCACATAGGCTGCAGAGTGCTAAACAGAATGCACAAATCCACGCATCACGTATATTATGCTTAAGCTGATGAAAGTAGTTTCGACATGCTTCCTCCAGAAAAGTATTGTTTTCAGAATTTGAGCTCTTGGCTATAATGATATAAAGAGAGATTGCTAGGCTAAATAAAAAAGAAAAAAAACGGTACTTTCTTTCTCCATTGCATGTCTCTTTTCTCATTTTATGATTTGCCGAAACTTGCTTATGATTTCTTTTGTAATCGTTTCACACGCCTGGCTCCCCTTCAGCAACCACTGGCTTTGGCTTTTGAATGGTAAAACCCAGATGCATCTAGATCAGTCATGAAAGAAAATTCACCAAGTGCAGGTTGCTTCACCCCCGACATTATGTTATTCGTTCCATTGCAGGCGGTGAATGCTTAACTGGGAATTTCACTCCTTTCATAGATTGTCGAATGTGAGAATCCAGTCTTTTTCACTTTTCTTTCTATCGAGACGCTTGAAACCTTCCTTTTGAAATGATTGCAACAACCTACTAACCTAGATACAAGCTGCCTGCATGATAAATTGCGGTGGAAATGGTTATAACCATGTCGCCCAACTCAAATAATTCTAGCATACGATCCATTACAGTTGTGCTTCACTGAGGCATTTTTCATTGCCATTGTAAAAGCAACAAAATAACAGATTAATTTCAACTGTGAAAGGCTGTGATGCTACATAAAAAGGAACTTACAACAGAAAGGGATGTTTACAACTAAACAGGCTAACCAATGAAAGTATCAAGCATTTTGCAGTGATAATTTACAGTTTTCTCCACCTGTATAAATTGCTCTTATATTGATCAGCAGGCACCTAAAAAAATATCGGACAAACCTTAAGCTTTATGTCAGTTAGTCAAGAACCAGATCAGAATTCTAGGGAAGTAGACTAATAAAATGGAGTACGGTGCACCCTCTTCCAGGTCCTTCTGTTGCCGCAGATAACCAGGTTGTTACCCCAAAACTCCACTATAACCATAAAGCATGCTGCTTCCATGTTGAAGCTGTTATAAATGATCTCATGGTTGTCAGGCTAAAGCTCAAATCAAGGAAATTATTATCCAAGAGTCACAAGAAACACATAATATCTTAACAGTCAGCACTTAGAAAGCACCGAAGGCGCGAACAACTGGCAACCTCAGTTATAAGGTTTTGGGACATCTCCCATGCTGTTAGAGGAGCATCCCTGAAGATGACGAGCACGAGGAGCTAACATTTGTGATAATTCTTTCCTTTCTTTGACATTGCTTGCCTTTCTTTTCTCCAGATGATATATCCTGCACAAATGCTTGAAATCAGTTTTGTGTCTTCATGTGCCAAGAATTAATGCCTAATAACTTCAGAGTAGACCTGTTGTGCTGATGATCCAGGCATTTTAAGTTCAAGGTCAGTTGCAACATCAGAAGAATCGTTGCATCTTTCTTTATTTCTGCCCCCCTCGTGATCTGTTGACTTGGTTATGGAATCCTGTTCGCTTGAAAATTGGGAACCAGAAGCATACTGAGCAGGTGGCTGATCATTTAGGTGATTTGCAGTTGGGTATGGAATAAATGTTGAACAAGGACTAGCAATGGCACCGGGATTCTGGTTTCCAAAGAAGACAAATGGCTGCAATGACGGGTGCATGGAAATTGGGCCTGGAGGGACAGGTACAGGAACCGGATAAGAATAAGGAGGAATTACAACAGAAGGATCAACAGCAGCCCATGGGAACATAGCCCTTGAACTTTGATGATACTGGGCATTTAAATTTTCAGTATCAGCTTTCAAAGATGCCTTCTCTTCCCTGAGCTCATTTTTTTCCTGCATTAGCTGCATAAAATATATTTTCATCAAGCCTGCATTAACTAATTCTTCTTAGCATTCAATTACATGAGGAATCATACAGGCATAAAGCATAACAACCATTAGGGACAAACACAAAAAAAACCACCTCATGGGTTTCTTCTGAGAGTGTCGCACACTCAGCCTTTAGCCTGTTCACTTCAGCTGTTAGATCCTTCAGCACTTGAATTGTGTCTGTCAAAATGGTTGCCTTGTCATTCTTTGGCCTATCTGGGTCTGCATGCAAATGTAAATAAGAAGTAAATAGTTAAAATCAAGCACTTTCACATTCTCCAAAAAAAAAAAAAAAAAAAAACGAAGTGTATATTTATAGCTTGTGACTTGTGAGTGGTGAAATTATACTATTTATTCACATTTGTTTGCAAAGCCAATAATTTCTCAAAAAGGAAACCAGCTTATGGAGGTGGATGCATCAGCAAGTTCACAGCCTAACACACACACACACACACCCCTCTAAAGTAAATCAATTGAATATTATCAGAACTAGAAGTCCAGTAACTCAATGGTGAGTAGTACGCAGTTTGAGTTCATGCAAGAGATGAACCATTAAATCATAAAGACAATATCAATCATATACATCCATTAACAAAATGTATCATATTATACAGAAATAACTAGGCTTCCCTTTTCCAATTTTTAACTCAATTGGGACAGTGAGAGGCAACATGTTAAATTGGCAGAACAAAAGGAGTGCATTCGAGCATGAAGGTACTAATAACCAAGAATAGCAGCAAATTATTACCTATTGCGGTACCCAATTCAAGAAACTGCTCATTAAGATTATCCCTCCTCAATTTTTCACGGTCTGCCTTTTGAACTTTTTTTGCAACAGCAATTGGATTTTTCACTTCCACTTCTTGCCTCTGCCTGCCAAAAAAAAGGTGATACCCCATAAAACACAACAAAACCTCAAATAGAGATGAGAACTTAAATCAAATCTGCACTTTAATAAGAAAAACTTGCAAACCACATTCAAACTCAATAACTTCCAATCACCACAAACAAAAGTCATGCTAAATTACTGTACAAGAATGAACCTTCACCAAAATATATAGTTACCTAAAAAAAGAAACAAACTTCAACCAAAACCCAGAAACCAAAACTCAAAACTGAATCACAATATCAACAATAGAATCAGTATCAGTCGTGTTAATTCTAGATTTGATTACAAAAAAAAGAAAAACAAGAACCTGGGTTCAAGAGCCGAGTTCTGAAGACGAGTAGAAGAGCGAGGTGGGAATGAATGAAGTGAATTTGAAGGAACCATATTGGTTGTTGCAGCAACGAAAGATTGAGCGTAGTCATTTCTTGTGTTCCATTGATCCATTTTTTCACTTGAACTACCTGGCCTTCTTTGTCTATAGCTAAATTTTTGGTTAAAAGATTGATCTAAGATTAAGAAGAGATGTAATTGAAAAAGTTTGCCACCACCATTACCAACAACAAAACAAAAAATAAACAAAGAACCCGTGCTTTCCACGAGACAATAACGTCATGTGGCTACCCATACACTTACACATTCCAACCCAATGTTCTCTCTGTGTTTTGTCAATTATCGGAAAGTAACTTTTGTTTCAGATGGATAGAGACAAGACATAAAATAATTGCCAATGGCTTGTGCGGTCCACGCTCGCCAAGTTAAACGACATGTCGTAAGCTCAAACTCCACTAAGAGGATGACCTAATTCTTCAGATATTTTCTCAGGCTGAAAATGATTTGCTTATTAAGGAAAATTATCCTTTCGTTCATTTGCAGCCGTAATAGGAAAAGCTATGTAAAAGAATATATATATATATATATATATATATATATATATATATATAGAATTATACTTCAGCCACGTGAGACTTGGATGCAATTGTAAAGTTTAAACTAATTTACAAAAACTATTCAAAACTTAAAAAAAAAGGGCACAGGATAGCAGTCAGTCACTTTTATCAAATGAGTTTTTTTTGGGTTTTTAGATTATTAAAAATAAAGTTTGATGGAATAACATAACTCAAAAACTATTTAAAAAAATAATACAATTTAAAGAGTCGCGCATATCATATATGACTCAAGAGTCGCAGATGCTATCTGTGAATTTAAATGAAATTTAAAACCAAAGCCCCCTTTCTTCCTCCCTTCCCTTCTCGAGATCATCGCCTCTTTTTTTTGCCACTGTGAGTCCAGCTTTTTCTAGCTAAAACCATCACCATCAATCACCATCACCACCCATATTCTACACTTAGAGGTATATTCAACACTTTTTCTCTATCAATTTGATGTAATTTATGCTAATGTGTGTTAATTTTGATTCAAAAAATGTTTGGGTTTAGAATCAAGGATTTTTTTAATAAAAAAATAGGGTTTTTTATAATTAGGTTCATTAGATATAATTTGAGTTGATAATTATGTTATTTTATAAAATAATAAATGATTTTGGGTTGTTGTTGATTGTGAATTAAGGTTAGAGTTAGGGTTTATTTAGGTTAAATTATGAATTATAACGTATTAGGTATAAAATAAGATAATTAGCTATGAAATACATGAATTGGGTTGATAATTTTGTTATAATTGTGAAATTTGAAGAATTTATGTTTTTTTCGATTAATTTGATGAATTCAAAGTTGATTTTTAGATTTGCTTTGTCGATATGTAATTAGCAATTGCACTAAGTTATGTATTATATCAGCTAAACATGAGGTGACTAAGAGTTCCATGACTCAATTTTTTTAAAAGCCTATTAAATATCATCAATATTGTTCGCGATACTTTATGAGTAACTTCAACACTAAATTTAAAAATGTTGCGTAGAAAAATATGCTGCATAGGATATTTACAAATCCTTCAAAACAGGAGTTTGACATTTTATATAAGGATTTGATGGAAAATGATAATGTAATCAGAGCATGGCTAAAAGTTGAACCTAAAAAAAAGGGCACTGTCATATGATTTTGGTGGTTGTCGTTATGATAATACGACGACGAATTTGTCAAAGATATTTAATAATGTTTTGAGAACTATACGTGACTCACATATATCAGCTATAGTGCAAATAACTTTTTTAAGTGTAATAAATAATTTGTAGAGCACGTAGAAAAAGTTGGATAATTTTTAAGTCATGATGTATTGTGGCCTCCAAAGATCTTGGCTAAATTACTTGCTGATGCGGAAGCTTCTAGATCACACATGACAACTCTATTTAATCTTGGAATGAGGTTATTTTAGTCTGAGACATCCCCAATAACTAGTGTTATAAGGAAAGTCCAAGAAACGATTAACATTAATGAAACAACTTATACATGTGGTTAATGAAAACTATATCAACAATCGTGTTCACACCTAATTACATGTCACACTTACAAAATATAGACTATGTGCAATTTGTTGATGATTTCTTCTCCAACTTGTTATACAAAAATGGATATAGTCCTCTTTTTCAACCCTTGCCTGATATGCCATTATGATCTGCATATATTGATCTAGATGTATATCGATGTCCAACTAGATAACAAACGAATAAGGTTCGAAGAAAATCCACTCATCTACATAATGAGATGAATGCTAGAGAAGGGTACTCACTGAATAGATATGGCATATGTTGTCAAATGGGTTGTAATAGAAAAACTTATAAAATTAGACAACGTATGTTAATAGCTGCTTTTGTTTCAAATTATGTAAACTTAAAATATTGTTATTAATTCAACTATTGTAAAATATACTAAAACTGCTCAGTGTTTCACTGTGCGGTCCACAGTGAAACGCTGAGCTGTTTTTTTCTGTTTTTATTTTTTTTTGTTTTTTTTGTTTTTTATGCCTTTATGGGTTTTTTTGCTTTTTTTTCTATGTTTTTTTCCTTTTAATGAATTTTTTTTGTTTAATTTAGTTTGTTAATGTTAATTTTTTTATTTAGTTATCAGAATTTTATGACAAGGATCCCGGGTTTGACAGGTTAACCTGACTTGACGAGTTAACCTGTATTTTTTTTTGCTTTTTTTCTTTTTAATTAATTTTTTTCATTTAGTTTAGTTTGTTAATGTTAAATTTCTTTCTATTTAATTATCAGACTTTCATGACACGTATCCCGGGCTTCACGAGTTAACCTAGTATGGATATTAAATTGTGTTGCAATGCTAATAATTTTTTTTTATACAAAACCTTGATGGAGGCATGGTTTGGACTAGAAGAGGTTTGTCTGCTTTTCGAAGTGCTAATAGATAGGACCACCTAGTTATTGAGGCAGGTCTAAATGATAAGTCAATTCTAAATATGTAATATCAACATCATTTAGATGATATTTGAAGTGAATAAGTCATATCTCTAGATTAATACTATTTTTAAATAACTATTTTAATTGTTTAAATAACTAAATTACTTGATTTTCAAAGAGGTGATCTTGTAACACCTCAACAATATACATTGATGGAGTTACATGAGCATGCCCACCTATTTGTTATCAAGGCAAGTTTTTATGAGATCAATCAGCTGCGTGGCATACATGTTGACCACACATTAATTGTAGCTTTGGTTGAGTGATGAAGGTGCGAAAAAAACACTTTCCATCTACATCCATACTATAGAATGTCACCATATTGATTGGCCTTCCGATAGATGGAGCCCCTATAACAAGATACAGAGGGTTGATTGACAAAGATGCTTTATATATTATTTATTAAGATGGGTGCCTCTAGTAAGTGCTTACAAGGGCAATTGCATTAAATTGACATGATTGGACATAAATTTTAAAACTCCCCAGTAAATAAGACCATTTGGTTTATATGCTCAGACATATATATTGTATATGTTTGGAGGTCTTATTTTCACGAATATTGCAGGCAATGCAATACTCGTGTTCTTTCTGATGCTACTTGAGGACTTCTAGGCCATTCCTAATTATAGTCAGGGGGTAATGCTTGCATGTCTCTACCAGCAACAATGTAAAGTATGTTTATAGAATAAAAGATAAATTGCCATGTGTCTATTATTAATTTGTTCTAGTATACTAATTCAAATTCTTTGATTGTTAGAATTAACTATATTTTAAATACTAACTTAGAACTGTCAATGTTAATTAATATAGCTCTAATCATGGGAGTATATTCATATTGGATATCTAGAGAGTTGGAGTAACAATATGTTGGCCACTATCACTAAGAGGCCACTATCCATTTGCTCTAGGTAATAATAAAATAAAATTAATTTTAATCAATATGTTATTTATATAAATTGAATGAAAAAATGTACTTTGTGGCTTAACATGTTAGGATGATATGATGTTAGACATTTCACAGTAAATCCCTTTTATGTCCACGAGTTATACCAAGATGAGTTTGACACACATTAGGCACATCAGGTGCGGGTTACATATTTATTGTATTTTTTGAAGTTTAATTTTTTAATTTTTGACTTGTTATCTAATATAAATCTTTCATATATTTTGATAGGTTATATGATGCCATATTCTGTTAACTTGATGCTTTTAACTTTGCCTATATGTCGTGACGAATTTGAGCTTTGGTTAGCATAGGTCCCATTACATTGCTTCAACATTGTTGACATGCATTGCCCATATCGAGATAATGCAACAATTTGGTGTATCTCAACACATACCAGATTATGTTGATACTGATGATAAATTGTATATTATTAGTTACGCTAAACGTGATGAGAATTGTTTAGTGATTCATGAATCTTACCTAGATATTTGGTATGCTAAAATGGATAGTGTTTTTTAGGCACAACATAGGACGATTGATGCAGATATCTACATGGGACGATACCTAACCATTAAATATCATTTTATTACACCTACGTGATCGTGTTTCCCTAAACATCCACACAACTCAATGTATTATACTCCTCGATATTTAAGACAGAATCAATTGGTATGCAATATTGTTTTACATACAATATTTATTAAATATTGTTAATGTTATTATATATGATGAGTACTATTTTTTTTTTTTGATGTATGTATATAAATCCATTACTTAGTGTGAGAGGCTAAAAAAACAATAATGACTATCTATGATGGTGTCGATGAGATGAGATGTATTATGGCCAACACTACACTCAATTAATGTCATGGTGTATTTTAAGAGATTAAGGATGCTGAGTGTCTTGAAGCAACATTAGTGAAAGATGAGATTGTTTATCATGGGAGCGTTGAGGATGTTGGTTTGTCCTCGAGCATCTTAGGCCTGTTTACGAGCTGGGGTGATATTGGTATTGAAACCTACATATATTTATTCTCGAGTTGTAATTGTTCTTTAAATTTTTTTATATTTATTCTAATATCAAAAATATTTTTAAAAAATAAAAAATATTATTTTAATACATATTCAAGTGAAAATATTTAAAAAAATAACTACTATTACACTCCTTATCACCCCACCCAACCACAATTCCACCAACTCTCCTTTTGCTCTTTTTTTTGTCTTCATAATCTTAATTAACAGTTACAAACTAGTATATTGGCCCGCGCTTCGCTGCGGGTCAATATCAATATTTTTTAAAAATGTAAAAAATATTTAGAGTCTAAAGAATGTTTTAACCATTTTTGGTCTGGCAGCCATGCAAAACCCAAACGATTTGGGTCTAGCAAGAATACCATCCCAAGAGCCTTGAGTTTGGTAGCCATGTCAAGTGGATTGGGTTTATCATGGTTGCCAGATCTAAGACACTTGGATGTGGTAAAAACACTGGACGCAAGCTACTCTTTTGTTTTTTCTAAGGTTAAAAGCGTTATTGTACTATACATGAAAATTAAAAAAACCTGAAATACTCTTTTCTGACAGCCTATTTTTTTTTATAGTGGGGGTAAAGAAATATTTTTACTGTTACAAATATTATGAAAAGCCAAGAAAGTCATTGATCAACAGTTCTAATTTTTAGTGACTCTAGGGGTAAAAGAGTACTTTAACTATATTAAAAATTGGAAAAGCCACATCTCCCAAACAATCTTTTAATGACCACTGAGCTAGATGAAAAGACCCAAATACCCCTAAAACAAATACTTAAATTGAAGTCACTAAAGAATAAAAGGGTAAGGTCTGGCAGTCATGTCGATCTAATTGACTTGGGTCTGGCATGACCAAACAAACAACAAACAAAGAGATGACAATTATACACTTTAGTTGTCAGGAGAGATAAAATAAAAAAAACACAAAAAATCGATCACCAATGATAATCCAATTATGATATGTCTACATACATTGCACCATGTAGAAGAAGGCATAGCTGTGCATTTAGTTAGACGGCGAATGATCAAATTTGATAGTTGGAAAACATTTCACGTCTCTTTAATGACATAAGCGCTGCCCACTCGTCGGGACGTGTGTAATATACGCTATCAACTTTTCAATTAAAAAATAAAAAATACAACATAAAAATACTAATATATCCCTTATAATCATTTTAATATATAATTTACTATTCCCATCCACGATAACAAAGAAATTCTCGCCCCATTTGACTTTCTTTATAATTTCACTCACAGGAAACGAAATTATGAAGCCAAGAAATAACATTAGATTTATTAATAGCTGATGGGTACGTGCCCTTTTTTTCTTGCACTCGAGGTAATGCTAAAGGCCTTACTGGGTACTCCGGTAAGGTGTTTGATCAATTGGTTCAATGAAATTCAAAATAAATTTTAAAAGTCTGCAATTCTACTGATGATTTTATGCTATCTTTACAGGGGTTGCAACATTTTGTCGTGTAAAGTCTGCTTTTTCGAGTTCCGAAGTGGCATTGCCGGTTGCGGCAGAGGAGGGTTTTACCAGGTTTGTTGATTGGTCTAAAAGAAGAAAAGGGCTTCAAGAGTTTGCCAAAGATGGGCTTGTTAAGGTTGATGGTGAAGGACGTTGTATTATTGCCGATCATGATCATTTTGCTGCGTTTTAAATGTGTAGGAAGTTTGCATATGGGCCTCAAGCGGCGAGTGAAGATATGGAGAGAATTGAGTTTAAGATATGAAGTTTTTTAAGATATTACAGGTAATTAACTTTGTTTCCCCCCCCCCCCCCCCTGTCATTGGTGATTATGCATGAGTTGACATGAAGAGGTTTATAGCACATATCACGTTTGCTTTTTAGTCTTTTGATGGTTGAGTTCGAGTACTTAGTGTAGGTAGTGTATTGCATAGTTTATCACGGATGAGTGATGAAGAGTTCCATATGCTTTGATTGATTTTGTCGATGTTATGCTGGCCCCGATTTTGAGAAGAATGAGTAAGCTACGAACTAATTTTTATGCAGAGCTTGTCTACAATGCTATGACTATCTGGAGCATTCTTAGTGTGTTGTAGCTTTGTACAAGTTCATAAAACTTTAACAGTCAATGCAAGCATTGAATATATTTCTATTCTCCTCTTTGTAGATTTGGAAGATGGTTCAGGTCTATGCTAGTGCAGTCAGGTGGCCTCTTTTTTTTATTTTTTCAGGGAAAAACATCCTGAAAGGTTTAAAAATTCACTTGATTTGCATTTTGCGTGGTTTTAATTATTGATTTATAGGTTGAGTTATACTTGGAGAGCAAACAGAGATTTGCAGTTCTTATATAGATAGTGTTGTATTTTTCACTGTCCATGTTTACTAGCCTCTTCATAATAAGAGTTCATCAATTCTTATCTCCTTTTGTGATTGACCAATAATCCTTCATATCCTTGCACATTATAAATTTTCACGTTGCTAAAATTTTGTTTCCTCAGAGGGTATCTTTCTGATTGATTGAAGTTTCCATTGAGTAGTATATTTACAAGTTCTTTTTTACTTGCATCATTATGAAGTCATTATGTGTTTGCTTCCTTTTCTTTGGGAAAACTTCGTACTGAGTCCTAGTTTTTCCATCCTGAATTGTTCTGCAGAAGAGGAGCATGCACGTGCTGGTCGTCGAGTACAGGTGCTGAACAATTTAATTTTGGGAGTAGGATTGACCATATTCTTTGTGCTGGACCATGCTTGCATCAAGAGCATGACCTGCAAGGCCATAATTCTTTGTCCTGCCATGTCAAGGAATGTGACATATTGACAGAGTATAAACGCTGGAAACTTGGAGATACATCTAGGTATCATTCGATCCAGCTATATCTTGAATGTGGCAATGCCATGGAACCTCTCAGTTTTCTTTGTTGTCTGAACCTCTCGATGTTGTGTGCATGTTTATATATATATATATGTTAGCTTGTTCATGTGTATACCAATGAGTCTGTCTGCATACTGCAAACACCCTAGCTTTCTTTACTTGGCTACACAGGTGGAAAGGAGGGTGGGGCATCAGATTGGAAGGCTCAGATCATGCTCCTGTTTATACAAGTTTGGAGGAAATCCATGATATTCCCACACATAGCACTCTGCCTTTATCTGCTAGATATCATCTGCCAATGATTCATGGTGTCCAGCAAACTCTTGGTATGACAATTGTGTTCTAGATTATTGTTTCTATTTATGTGCTAGATATCATCCTCCCCCTTTTTTTCTTGTTTTCCTTTGGGAATTCTATTACTACATCTTTTCTTCTTTCAATTTTGTCCATGTATTAATCTCAAGTCCTTAACCTTGTGCAGTGACCTTGTTAATGATAAGGCAGGCTGCTACATGACTTCAATCCTGCAGGATATCAAGTTCATCTTCAGATGGAGATGCTACTGTACGGGTATGCAGTTAAAGCATTAAAAGATCATTCAAGGGCTGCAGTATATTTTGCTAATCTACAAGTGCCTCATGTTCTTTGACCAAAGATTTAGATGGTGCCTTTTCGAAAACAGACGCGAATTCACTGATGAGAATCAGGACCGTCCTAACACTACAGTGATACTGCAAAGTCAACATACTAAGTTGGTGCCTGCAGAGGGAACCCAGAAAAAAGCAAGAAAAAGTCGGTGTTTCCAGCTCTCTCTAAGATCTTTTTTCCAGAAAAGTCCCAACCTTAGCACTGTGGCTGAGAACTCTTCTACTAAAACATCACCTAGGCAGGCAGAACCAAACTCTAGAAATCACTCGAGTGATTCTCATGCAATGGATGATAAAAGCAGCAGTCCTAATTACTTCAAAGTGAATTCAAGGACAGCCTCTCAGGATCAAGATGAAAGAAATGATGGTTTGCTTGAGAGACAGAAAAATAGTGTGCTATGTTGGAGTGGCAGAAGATACAGTAACTCATGCAGAATAGTATTCCTGTTTGCAATGGTCACAACTCATAAGGAACCTTGTGTTGCTCGGATAGTAAAGAAACCAGGTCCTACTTTAGGCCGCAGGTTTTTTGCCCGCTATTCACCCTAATCCTTCTTCACATCCAATCATTCAATGATACGCATACATCCAACTATGTTCTAGTATACAAATCAAATGCGTTTGGAACATTACAAGTTAAAATCATTTAGCACGTCCACAATGAAGCAATTCTTGTAAATGACCTGTCATTTGACCAACTTCTCTGGCCTTCTGTACCGTGCAGAGTGTGGCAGATAGTGTTTGACCTCTCTGGTGATGCTCCTTTTCATTTCAAGTTCTTTTGGTCTTGTGGGGACCTGCATCCAATCGTGAAGCAAATTGAGGCTACTTCAAACGGGCTTCTTCCAAATCCAGGCACAAATGACTGCTTGTGACTTATTTTGTAAATAACTATTGCTGCAGTTTTTGTAAAACTTCCCTTCCCCATTCAACAATTTGTTCCCAGTCCTCTGTTCAATCGAAGGGCTTTAGGCTGTTCGGCAATTGCACCAGCTGAAGATGTTCTGCATCAGCTGGTTGTGTTATGTGAAATTGTTGCACTTTATTCTGTTACTTATAATTAATACGATGATACAATCAGCACGCTGTGATATACAATTGTCTTTAGGCAATTGAGCATTAATCCAGCCGATATGCTTTTATATTCTCTTTATGAACCCATAATAAGAGGCAGGCAGCAGCTAGCAGGCAAGTGAAAACTTGGAGCTTCTAGAACCTTAGATTGTGGAAACAAATCCAAAAATTCGAATTGTTTACCCATTCTATTTATTAAGAGAGAAGCATGGTAGCCCTTGAGTTAGGCAGCGAGTAGGTCTGGTGACAACGACTAGGTAGGGCCCTGCTATGATCCGTGTGCAAAATACAAGTGCTTGTAAAAAAGCACAAATAACTTCAGAATCGGGTTTTTAACTCGATTTAGTATTAATCCAAATAATACAAATAAAAAATGTAACTATAATAAATAATTTGACAAAAAAAAAAACCTAACAATGTATAAAAAAAAAAGAAGACCTGAAGTTATATAGGTTAATATGTAAAATCTTCAACTTGATTGTGATATTGAAACAATCTTGTTAAAAATAAACCAAATAAAATTATGAATCTTAATTGTTAAACAACTTAATGTTCTAGGTGAAATAGAAAAAAAATTATTTAAAAAAAATCAGTGAAAAAATAGATTTGTGTCAACTCGAGTCAATCTGTTAACCTCGCGACCAAGAGTATAGGATGGGATAACCCGAAAAAAAAATAAAAAAAGGATCAATTTCCAATAAATCAAATGTTTAAAAATGAAAGTGATTAAAAAAATTAATTTTAAAAAAAACCTAAAAAATCGACCAAATTCAACACGTGTTAACTTTCAAAACCGGTGACCTTGGTCAAGAGCCCGAAACCAACTCTATAAAAGGTAAGCCCTAAAAAAAACAAAATTATAAATCAACAAAATAGTGAGAGATGAATTTTAAAAAAATACAATAAAAAAAGAAATAACAATAAAAAAGATGAAGACTAAGATATAAAAATATTTTGAAATCAAATGGTAAGGAATTAAATTGAAAACACATTCAATTAGAAAAAAAAAAACAAATAACAATCAAAACAATGAAAATCAAATTTGATATAAAAATAAAATCAAATCAAATGATTAAAATGAAATTACAAGTTTATCATACTAACTCGAATTGATCTTGGTTAATTATTTTATGTCTTTTTTTTAATTTATTTATTTTGTATTTAATGGGCTAGGTATTGAGCTATATCATTTGCTTTTCTAGAAAAAATATAATTATCAGAATATCATGATTACTTTTATTTTTATTTGATTCACTTATTGTAATTGTTTTTCTATCATTAAATTAAATTAAAATTAATTTATTTAACTTAATACAGCCTGAATCATGAAGTTTTATATGTTTACGGCACCTTAAACATTATTTGTTTTTACATAGAAAGTAATCTGCCCCGTAACAAAGATTGTGACCACACCTAGTTTGTCCTATAAGCAAATATGTCATCCTTTCCTTACAAATGCTCGGCAAGTATAGTAATTATGCAAACGGATTCAAATCAAATTGGAAAAAAACAGCCTAGCCCAGAATACTTGACAACATAATTTATTTGTTAGATGCTTATGAGAATAAATTTGACTCTGGTCAGTTATGAACTCTGAAGGAAGCTGCATGGAAACTTCACCAAGGGACTTTCTCATTTCTTGGCTGCCACTCAATTCTCTTCCATAAATAATAACAATTAACAAGATTCTAGTTTCACCAACACCCCCATTAGCTTTTCACCATTGTGATGGATCAGGTTCATCATTTTAGTAGACAGATGTTGAATGGTAATTTGCCAAGACAAGAGGAACAAGCAGACCAAGGAGGATCAATTACAGGTATTGGCATTGCATCTGTTATGATATTAATTCTTGTCGTTCTCATTTCTGTTTCCATCTGCAAGTGTTCTATCAGCTTAATCAACTTTCCTTCTAATAATCAACAAAATCCAACAACATCCAACTCATGTTCCCGTGAATCTGATACACGAACCCACCATGAACTTGTAGCCCTCCCAGTTTTTGTCTTTGGATCAGAGCAAACACCACCCTCAGCCCCAACGTTGCCACAATCATCATCATCATCTTCTTCTTCTTCTTCTCCTTTCGCGTTTTCTGATAAAAGCTGTGCCATTTGCTTGGATGATTATGCTCATGGAGAGTTCATAAGGGTCTTGCCTAGGTGTAAGCACATGTTCCATAAGGACTGCATCGATAACTGGCTATCATCAAGAACTTCAAATTGTCCCATTTGTAGAGACCAAATCATAGACAAGAATGTGGAGTCTACAAGGATAGATTCTCCTAATATGGTGGAAAATGTTACTGGATCATTTACGTTGTTTCCTGTCAGCAATGGCACGATACCCAACTGAAAGGAGGAAATATGCTTCTTCTTTTTTCCTGGTTTAATTGTGAATTATGATAGTCTGATAGGTGTAATTCATGAGCCAGAAAGTTTATGGATCTTAACATCTATTATCAAAATTTTTTGTCATTAATGAGGTTTGATTGAATAAAAATCTCAACTTCTAGCGAGTTCTGTTCTAATAAACCTCGCACACCAACTGCCCTGTGAACAACTGAGCAGAGTTTTGGATGGATGACAGCGTTCCTTGTTAAATATGCTCTCCCTGTGTGTGTGTGTATTCTGAAAGAAATACCCCATATCTAACAGCATCCAAGAACCACAAAAAATTCTTATTCATTGTTTTTCCTGGGAATATCTATTTTTATTTTCATATGATTAAATAAAAAATAAACTTCAAAAAATGCCTACAGTATCGTTAGTAATTTCAAGATGTGTTTCTTGTTTATTATACTCTGTTGGATGGTTTCTTTGCTCAATATGAACTTGATAAATTTTCACAATCATCGATTCCATGCTTTTGAGTTATAAAATAAGGAGCAATCCATTTCTAAATTATTTTTCTTTCTATTGCGAGTAGAATTTGAACACAAGTTTGCTGATAGATGGTACCATGCCAAGTGATTCTAAGCTAAGTAGGATCAATCAATT
>Ga0325401_1001060_pt1 | contig 22365 bp, 24 predicted proteins | sample PopdelMetagenome_FD_205666 | JGI IMG/M metagenome (GOLD analysis project Ga0325401, IMG submission 205666) | Populus deltoides microbial communities from Bellville, Georgia, United States - Xylem-PdKOR-R2 | ecosystem: Host-associated > Plants > Phyllosphere > Stem > Wood/Secondary xylem | place... | reverse complement strand
ATCGGCAAAGGTCACGCCGCAATCCACCATCACCCATTTGCCGCGGGTGCCGTACAGGTTCACGTTCATGCCGATCTCGCCCGATCCACCGAGCGCGACGAAGAGCAGTTCGTTCTTGGGAGTCATTCAGGTCCTAACTTGATGTCCACGCGCGGGCGTTCTGGACGGAGCCCCGCATCTCCGGTGAAAAGGATCGGCGCACACGTCCGCAACGGTGCTGCCCTGTGTCAATTGATATGGGCGCGTTCCCACAGGATCGCCAGCCCCTGGATCGTCAGGTCAGGCTCGATCGCGTCGAAGATCGACGTATGTTGCTCGAACAACGTCGCGAGCCCGCCGGTGGCGATCACCCTGACCGGCCGCCCCACTTCGGCCTTCAACCGTGCGACCAGCCCTTCAATCATCGCGACATAGCCCCAATAGATGCCGATGTGCATCTGGTCGACCGTGTTGCGGCCCACGACGCTGGCAGTTGCGGGCGCCTCGATCGCGATCCGGGGTAGCTTGGCCGCGGCGGTCACCAGCGCGTCGAGCGACAGGTTGATACCCGGCGCGATGATCCCGCCCTTGTACGCCCCGCGAAAGTCGCTGACGTCGAAGGTGGTGGCGGTGCCGAAATCGATGGTGATAAGGTCGCCGGGGTGGAGCGCATGCGCCGCCACGGTATTGACCGCCCGGTCGGCACCGAGCGATGCCGGCTCGTCGACATCGATCGCGATCCCCCATCCCGCCGGCGCCCGCCCCGCGATCAGCGCCTCGCGACCAAAATATTTGGACGCGAGCACCTGCAGGTTGTGAAGCGCCCGCGGCACCACCGTCGCGACGATCACGCCGTCGACGTCCGCCAGTCGGAATCCTTCCAGTGCGAACAACTGGCTCAGCCACACGGCATATTCGTCCGCCGTCCGTCGTGGATCGGTCGCGATCCGCCAGCGTGCCCGGACGGAATGGCCGTCGAGCAGCGCGAACACGACATTGGTGTTGCCGGCATCAATCGCGAGCAGCATCGGGCCTCTACAGCAGGAACACGTCACCGGCGTGGATGACACGCCGCTCGCCCGCCGCCAAGCGCAGGATCAGCGCACCATCCGCGTCCATGCCCTCGAACAGCCCCTCGACCACGCTCCCGTCGGGCAATCGGGCGCTCAGCGCAGTCCCGGGCCGATGCGCCAGTTCCAGCCACCGCGCCCGGACTGGCACCAACTCCTCCCCACGCCAACGCCCAAGCCAGCGCGCGAACGTCTCCGCCAGCGTCTCGGCCGCGGCATCCGGCTCCACCGCCGCCCCGTATGCGGCAAGACTGGTCGTCGCACGATCCGGCAAGTCAGGGTGATGAAGCAGGTTCATCCCCACGCCCACCACCACGACGTCATCCGCCCGCTCCAACAGGATACCCGCCAGCTTGGCGCCGTTCAGCAGCAGATCGTTGGGCCATTTCAGGCACAGGCCGCTCCCCTCCGGCAGGTAGGTCCACGCCATCTCCCAAGCCGCCACCGCCGCGACCAGCGCCAGCGTCGGTGCTGGCGGATCGGCAGGCCGTAGCCGTACCAAGGTGCTCGCGTACAGATTTCCGCTCGGCGATACCCAGGCCCGCCCCTGACGCCCGCGTCCGGCCGACTGTCGTCCGGCGAGGAGCCACACGCCCTCCGCCGTCCCGACGCCCGCTGCCGCCAGCATGTCGGCGTTTGTCGACGCGGTCTCCGCGACCGTACGGATCGTCATGAGCGATGTTCGCGGCAGGCTGTCCTCAGAGCAGCGAACGCGCCGCCGCTCCGGTCCAAGCGGACAGCGCCGGGATCGACAGATATCCTAGCGGCGACACTATCAGCGCCGCAATCACCAACAACCCAGCCTCAACCCGATCACCCGACTTCACATAGCCGGCCGCAGGTTCGTCGAAGTACATCGTCTTGACGATGCGCAGGTAGTAATACGCCCCGATTACCGACGATACGATGCCGATCACCGCCAACGGGAACAGCCCCGCGCGCACCGCCGCGTCGAACACCGCGAACTTGGCATAGAAACCGAACAGCGGCGGAATACCGGCCAGCGAGAACATGAACGTCGCCATTGCCAGCGCCAGTCCCGGCTGTGTCCGGGACAGCCCCGACAGGCTGCCGATCGCCTCCAAAGGCTGTCCCGCCTCGTCACGCATCCGGAGCACGACCAGGAACGATCCCAGCGTCATGACGATGTAGATCGCCATGTAGGCCAGCACCGACGCCACGCCCTCGCGCGTCCCCGCCGCAAGCCCGATCAGCGCGAAGCCGACATTGTTGATGGACGAATAGGCGAGCAGCCGCTTGACGTTCGACTGGCCGATCGCCGCCACCGCGCCGAGTACGATCGACGCGAGCGCGGAAAAGATCACGATCTGCCGCCACGCGTCCGCCGCCGGCCCCATCGCCTCGATCGCCACGCGAACGAACAGCCCCATCGCGGCGACCTTGGGCGCCGACGCGAAGAACGCGGTCACCGGAGTTGGCGACCCTTCGTACACATCGGGCGTCCACATGTGGAACGGCACCGCCGCAATCTTGAACGCGATCCCCGCCAGCACGAACACCATGCCGAACACCAGTCCCAGCGCGCGTCCGTCGGTGCGATAGGCATCGGCGATCCCGTTGAAACTGGTAGTACCCGAAAAGCCGTAAACCAGGCTGATCCCGTAGAGCAGGATGCCACTGGCAAGTGCGCCCAGTACGAAATACTTCAGCCCCGCCTCCGCCGATCGCGTGTCACGCCGCATGAAGCTCGCGAGCACGTACGCGGCCAGGCTCTGCAATTCGAGCCCGACATACAAGGTCATGGTATCGACCGCCGACACCATCAGCCCCATCCCTGCCGACGAGAGCAGGATCAGCACGGGATATTCGGGGCGCAGGTCGTCACCCGCGGTGCGCTGGAAGAACCCCGGCGCGATCACGATCGACACCGCCGCCGCGACGAAGATCAACACCTTGGCGAAGTCGGCAAAGGCATCTGCGCGGTACAGCCCGGCAAAGGCGTCACCGCCCCCGGCCCCCCGCGCCGCCAGCGCGACGATCGCGCCCGCCAGCACGAAGATCGATGCGATCGACACCCCGCGGGTCGACTGCGGCCCGCCCCAGGCGGATACCATCATCAACGCGATCGCGCCGAGCGACAGCACCAGCTCGGGGAGGACCAGCGCAAAATTGGCGGCATAGCTCATCGGTGCGCCTCCCCGGACGCGGCATGGGTCGCAGCGGCTACCCTGCGGCCCGCGGTCGGATTGGAGTCGCTGGGCGGAGTTGCGCGATCGACCCGCTCAAGCAGCGCGGCGACATCCCCGCGCATCGGCGCCAGGAAGCTTTCGGGGTACACGCCCATCCACATCACCACCGCCGCGACCGGCGCAAGCAGCCAGAGCTCGCGGGTCGAAAGGTCGGACATGCCGCGCACCTCGTCCGACTTGATCGGACCGAACGCGATACGACGATACAGGTACAAGGCATAGGCCGCACCCAGGATGATGCCGGTTGTGCACAGCAGCGCCGTCCAGGTCGACAGCTGGTACGTCCCCATCAGCGACAGGAACTCGCCCACGAACCCGCTCGTCCCCGGCAATCCGATCGATGCCATGGTGAACAGCAGGAAAAACACCGCGTAGCGCGGCATGATGCTCGACAACCCGCCATAGCGCGCGATCTCACGGGTGTGCAGCCGATCGTAGATGACGCCGACGCACAGGAACAATGCGCCCGAGACGAGGCCGTGGCTGAGCATCACGATCATCGCGCCCTCAATCCCCTGCCGGTTGAACGCGAACAGGCCGATGGTGACGATCGCCATGTGCGCAACCGATGAATAGGCGATCAGCTTCTTCATGTCCGCCTGCACCAGCGCGACCAGCGAGGTGTAGATCACCGCCACCGCCGACAGCGCAAAGATCAGCCAGGCGAGCTGCGCCGACGCTTCGGGAAACATCGGCAGGCTGAAGCGCAGGAAGCCATAACCGCCCAGCTTGAGCAGCACGCCCGCCAGGATCACCGACCCGGCGGTTGGCGCCTGGACGTGTGCGTCCGGCAGCCAGGTATGGACCGGCCACATCGGCATCTTGACCGCGAACGAAGCAAAGAAGGCCAGCCATAGCCAGGTCTGCACGGACGCGGGGAAGTCGTACGCCATCAACGCCGGGATCGACGAGGTGCCCGCAGCCGCCGCCATGTACAGCATCGCGATCAGCATCACGACCGAGCCGAGCAGCGTGTACAGGAAGAACTTGTACGACGCATAGATGCGGTTCACCCCGCCCCAGATGCCGATGATGAGGTACATCGGGATCAGGCCGGCCTCGAAGAAGATGTAGAACAGGAATAAATCCTGCGCCGCAAAGGTGCCGATCATCAGCATCTCGGTGACGAGGAACGCCGCCATGTACTCGGGCACCCGCTGCGTCACCGACCGCCAGCTCGCGCCGATGCAGATCGGCATCAGGAACACCGACAGCATGATGAGCAACAGCGCGAATCCGTCGATCCCGAGCGCCCAGCCGAACCGGCCGAACAGCGCATAGTTCTCGACGAACTGCCAGCGCGCGCCGCCGATCTCGAACCCCGTCCACAGGACGATCCCGAGCAGCAGATTGAGCAGCGTCGCGCCCAGCGCCATGCGTCGCGCGGTTTCGGCGGGGACTAACAGGCAGGCCATCGCCGCGATCGCGGGGATCGCGATCATCAGCGAGAGGAGCGGAAAGCCGCTCACCGGCTGATCGCCCAGGTGACGGCGGCGGTCAGGCCGATCAGCATGACAAAGGCATAGGTATACAGGTAACCCGTCTGGAGGCGGACCGCCGCGCGGCTGCCCAATTGAGCGGCCCATGCGAAGCCGTTAGGGCCGAAGCGATCGATCGTCTTCTCGTCACCGCGATGCCAGAACAGCCGGCCGATCGCAAAGGCGGGACGCACGAACACGAGATGGTATAGTTCGTCGAAATACCATTTGTGGAGAAGGAAGCGGTACAGGACGTGGAACTGCTCGGAAACTTGGCTGGGGAACGCCGGATTGCGCAGGTACGCGTACCACGCGGAACCCAGCCCCAACAGCATCGCGATCGTCGCCGACAGCTTCACCCCCATCGGCACCTCGTGCATCGCGTGCATCAGGTGCTCGTTGAATGCGATCGTGCCGCGCCAGAACCGCTCGCCCGCCTCGGGCTCGATGAAATAGCCATGGAACACGAACCCCGCCGCGATCGCACCGAGCGACAAGAGCGCAAGCGGCACCAGGATCGGCCACGGGCTCTCATGCGGGTGGTAGCCGCCCGTACCGGCCGGCAGGTCCTGCTGCGACGGCCCATGGGTGCTGGGCGACCCGCCCGCGCCCTCAGCCACCGGATCGGCATGGTGCGCCGTCTCGCCATGCGCCTCGGCCCCATGCCCCTGATGCCCGTGCCCGCCATGGCCGTCCGCGTCGTGCACCGCATGCTGGATGTGCTCGGACGCACCCCACCGAGGTGTACCCCAGAAGGTCAGGAACATCAGCCGCCACGAGTAGAAGCTGGTGAGCAGCGCGACAAGCACCCCCACGAACCATACGCCCGGCTGACCCGCGGCCCAGCCCGCCTCGATGATCGCGTCCTTCGAATGGAAGCCTGCGAACCCGAACCCGACCGGGTTGCCGAACACCGCGGGGATACCGACACCGGTGATCGCCAGCGTTCCCATCATCATGCCCCAGAACGTCACCGGGATCTCGCGCCGCAAGCCCCCGTAATAACGCATGTCCTGCTCGTGATGCATGGCATGGATAACCGACCCAGCACCCAGGAACAGCAGCGCCTTGAAAAAGGCATGGGTGAACAGGTGGAACATCGCCGCGCCATAGGCTCCGACCCCGGCGGCAAAAAACATGTAGCCGAGCTGCGAGCAGGTCGAATAAGCGATCACCCGCTTGATGTCGGTCTGCACCAGGCCGCAGGTCGCGGCGAACAGGCATGTCGCCGCGCCGACGAAGCGGACCACCTCCAGCGCCGCCGGCGAGGTCTCGAACATGGGCGACAGGCGACACACCATAAACACGCCCGCGGTCACCATCGTCGCGGCATGGATAAGCGCCGAAACCGGGGTCGGCCCCTCCATGGCATCGGGCAGCCAGGTGTGGAGCCCAAGCTGCGCCGACTTGCCCATCGCGCCAACGAACAGCAGCAGGCACAGTACCGTCATGGTGTCGGCACGGAACCACAGGAATCCGATCGTCGACCCCGCCTCGCCCGGCGCCGCCGCAAGGATCGCGGGGATCGACACGGTGCCGAACACCAGAAAGGTGCCGAAGATGCCGAGCATGAAGCCGAGATCGCCGACCCGGTTGACCACGAAAGCTTTGATTGCGGCAGCATTGGCCGATGGCTTCTGGTACCAGAAGCCGATCAGCAGATAGCTCGCCAGGCCCACCCCTTCCCAACCGAAGAACATCTGGACGAGGTTGTCCGCCGTGACCAGCATCAGCATCGCGAAGGTGAACAGCGACAGATAGGCGAAGAACCGCGGTTGATCGGGGTCCTCGCTCATGTACCCCCAGCTGTAGAGGTGGACCAGCGCCGACACGCTGGTGATGACGACCAGCATCACCGCGGTCAGCTGATCGACACGCAGTGCCCAAGCGACATCCATGTCGCCCGACACGATCCATTGCAGCACCGGTACCACTTCTGCCGCGCGTGCGCCCGACAGGAAGCCGATGAAGATCGGCCAAGCGAGCGCCGCACTGACGAAGAGCGCGCCGGTGGTCAGCAGCTTGGTCGCGGTCGCGCCGATCGCACGCTGGCCGAAGCCGCCGACGATCGCCGCCAGCAGCGGCAGGAAGACGAGTACGAGGATCAACCGAGTTACCCCTTCATCCGGTTGACGTCGTCGACCGCGATGGTGCCGCGGCCGCGGAAGTAGATCACCAGGATCGCCAGCCCGATCGCTGCCTCGCCTGCCGCCACGGTCAGCACGAACATCGCGAAGACCTGCCCGACGAGGTCGCCGAGATAGGCCGAGAAGGCGACGAAATTCAGGTTCACCGCCAGCAGGATCAGCTCGATCGCCATCAGCATGACGATCAGGTTCTTCCGGTTGAGGAAGATGCCCAGCACTCCCAGCGTGAACAGCACCGCCGACACGACGACATAGTGGGTGAGGCCGATCACAGCTGCACCCCCTCGCCCACCGTCGGGCGCATGTTGCGGGTGGCATCCTGCGGCCGGCGCGCGACCTGGCGGCTGATCTTCTGCCCGCGCACCCCGCCGCGCTCGCGATGGGTCAGCACGATCGCGCCGATCATCGCCACCAGCAGCACCAGCCCCGCCGCCTCGAACAGGAACAGGTAGCGGGTGTAGAGCAGCCCGCCGATCGCCTCGATGTTCGATACCGCCGCATCCGCGGGCGCGAGCCGGCGGGCCAGCGCCACCCCGCCCGCGCTCCACGCGCCCACCGCGATGATGATCTCCGCCGCCAGCGCCGCCGCGATCGCCAACCCGATCGGCAGATATCGCGCGACCCCCGCCCGCACCGCCGCGACCTCGATGTCGAGCATCATCACGACGAACAGGAACAGCACCGCCACCGCGCCGACATAGACGATGACCAGCAGCATCGCGATGAACTCGGCGCCCGCGATCACCATCAACCCGGCGGCGTTGAAGAACGCCAGGATCAGCCACATCACCGAATGCACGGGATTGCGCGCGGCGATGGTGAATGCCGCCGACGCGATCATCACGACGGCGAACAGGTAGAAGGCGATAGCCTGGATCACGCGGTCAGGCCCCCTGCGCCCTGAATCGAATTCGGGCGGGCATTAACGGTACGGCGCATCGGCGGCAAGGTTCGCCGCGAGCACCCGCTCCCAGCGATCGCCATTGTCGAGCAGCTTGGCCTTGTCGTAGATCAGCTCCTCGCGCGTCTCGGTCGAGAACTCGTAATTCGGCCCCTCGACGATCGCATCCACCGGGCACGCCTCCGCGCACAGCCCGCAATAGATGCACTTGGTCATGTCGATGTCGTAGCGGGTCGTGCGCCGCGACCCGTCGTCGCGCGGCTCGGCCTCGATGGTGATCGCCTGCGCCGGGCACACCGCCTCGCACAGCTTGCACGCGATGCACCGTTCCTCGCCATTGGGATACCGCCGCAAGGCATGCTCGCCGCGGAACCGGGGCGACACCGGGTTGCGCTCGAAGGGGTAGTTGATCGTGACCTTGGGCTTGAAGAAGTAACGGAGCGTGAGGGCATGCGCCTTCACGAACTCCCAAAGCGTGAACGCCTTGATGTATTGCGCGACACTCATCTCAGAACCCCACCCGCACGGCCATCAGCACGCCGGAAACAAGAAACACCCAGAACAGCGACAGCGGCAGGAACACCTTCCACCCCAGCCGCATCAACTGGTCGTAGCGATACCTGGGCACCGTCGCCTTGACCCAGCTGAACAGGAAAAAGAAGCCCAGCATCTTGATGAACAGCCAGACGATCCCCGGAACCACGTACAGCGGTGCCCAGTCGAGCGGCGGCAGCCATCCGCCCCAGAACAGCGTCGCGTTAAGCACGCACATCAGGATGACGTTGGCATACTCGCCCAGCCAGTAGAGTGCGAAGCTCATCGAGCTGTATTCGGTCTGGTAGCCCGCGACGAGTTCCGACTCCGCCTCGGTCAGGTCGAATGGCGCGCGCTGCGTCTCGGCCAGCGACGAGATGAAGAACATCACCGCCATCGGGAACAGCAACGGGTTGGCGGCATTGCCGTTGGCCCAACCGTACAATCCCTGCTGCGCCGTCACGATGACGCTGAGGTTGAAGCTTCCCGCCCACATCACGACGGACAGCAGGATAAAGCCGATCGCGACCTCGTAGCTAACCATCTGCGCCGCCGCGCGCAGCGCCGAGTAGAACGGGTATTTCGAATTGGAGGACCATCCCGCCAGGATGATGCCGTACACCCCCAGCGACGATGCCGCGAGCACGTATAGCAGCCCGACGTTGATGTCGGCCAGCACCACGCCCGCCTGGAATGGCACCACCGCCCATACGATCAGCGCGACAGTGAAGGTGATGACCGGCGCCAGCAGGAACAGCCCGCGATTGGCCGCGGACGGGATGATCGTCTCCTGCAAGAAGACCTTGAGCCCGTCGGCAAAGCTCTGGAGCAGACCGAACGGCCCGACCACGTTGGGGCCGCGCCGTAGTGCCATCGCCGCCCAGATCTTGCGATCAGCATAAATGATCATCGCCACCGCCAGCATCAGCGGCAGCGCGATGACCAGGATGCCGATAATCGTCGCGGTGAACCACGCCCAACCAAAGGGCATCCCGACGGAGGTCTGGAAGAACTCGGTCATTCCGCCGCCTCCGCGAAATCCTCACCATGGACGAGTTCGGCTGAACAGCGCTGCATCGTCGGCGATGCCCGGCAGATCGCGTTGGTCAGGTAGAAGTCCTTGATGGGATAGCCTTCCAGGGTTCCCGTGGCGCGCGCGTCGAGTGCGGGCGCCGACCAGTCGAACGTCGCCAGCCCCTGATGCCGCAGCGCGGGCACCTCGGCGTACATTGCCTCGCGCAGCGCCTGAAGGCTGTCGAACGGCAACCGCTCGCCCAGCACCTCGGACAGTGCGCGGAAGATGCTCCAGTCCTCGCGCGCGTCGCCCGGCGGGAACACCGCCCGCTCGCCGCGCTGGACCCGCCCTTCCAGGTTGACCCACGTCCCCGCCTTCTCGGCATAAGTCGCCCCCGGCAGGATCACGTCGGCATGGGCAGCGCCGTTGTCGCCATGGTGTCCGACGAACACCTTGAACCCCGCAAAGCGCGCGTAATCCATCTCGTCCGCGCCCAGGAAGAAGCCGAGCTTGGCCTCCATCACGTCCGCGATCCCGCCCGGCTGCGCATAGCCGAGCATCAACCCGCCCATCCGTGCCGCCGCCATGTGGACGACGTTGAACCCGTTCCAGCCCTCGCGCACCAGATTGAAGGTCTGGGCCAGCTTCAACGCCGCGCCGTGTGCGCCCTTCAGGGCGCCGCCGCCGACGATCACCATCGGCCGCTCCGCGCCGCCGAACGCGTCGGTGACGGCCTGCGGCAAGCCATCCAGCACCGACAGGTCGGCCCCCAGCCACTGGACCTTGTAGGTCAGCTCGGTCTCCGGCCCGATCGCGAACACCTTGGCGCCACGCTTGATCGCCTTGCGGATCCGCGTGTTGACCAGCGGCGCTTCCCAGCGGAGGTTGGTACCGACCAGCAGGATCGCGTCCGCCCGCTCGGTGCCCGCGATGGTAGTGTTGAAGTTTACCGCCGCCAGGCTGGACGTGTCATAGTCCATTCCGGTCTGCCGCCCCTCGAGCAGCGACGAGCCCAGACCCCGTGCCAGCGCCTTGGCCGCGTACATCGTCTCGCAATCGACCAGATCGCCCGCGACCACCGCGACCGAGCTGCCGGCACCAGCTGCCGCGATCGCCGCGAACGCCTCGTCCCATGTCGCGGGCACGAGCTTGCCGTCGCGCCGCACGAACGGCTGGTCGAGCCGCCGCCGTACCAGCCCGTCGACATGATGGCGCGTCTTGTCGTGCGCCCATTCCTCGTTGACGTCCTCGTTGATGCGGGGAACGCAGCGCAGCACCTGTCGCCCGCGGCTGTCGAGGCGGATGTTGGTCCCGACGGCATCCTGCACGTCGATCGTCAGCGTCCGCCGCAGCTCCCACGGCCGCGCCTCGTACTGGTATGGCTTGGACGTCAGCGCCCCCACCGGGCACAGGTCGACGACATTGCCCGACAGCTCGCTGGTGACCGCCTCCTCCAGATAGGAGGTGATCTGCATGTTCTCGCCGCGCCCGATCGCGCCGATCTCCTCGACGCCCGCGACCTCCTCGGCAAAGCGGACGCAGCGGGTGCACTGGATGCAGCGGGTCATGATCGTCTTGACGATCGGCCCCATGTACTTCTCGGTCACCGCGCGCTTGTTCTCGGCGAAGCGCGAGTGTCCTCGGCCATAGGCGACCGACTGGTCCTGCAGGTCGCACTCGCCGCCCTGATCGCAGATCGGGCAGTCGAGCGGATGGTTGATGAGCAGGAACTCCATGATGCCCTCGCGGGCGTTCTTCACCATCGGCGTGGTGGTGAAGACCTCCTGGTTGTCCGCGGCCGGCAGCGCGCACGACGCCTGCGGCTTGGGCGGCCCCGGCTTCACCTCGACCAGGCACATCCGGCAATTGCCTGCGATCGACAGCCGCTCGTGATAGCAGAAGCGCGGGATCTCCTTGCCCGCCGCCTCGCACGCCTGGAGCACCGTGGCACCCTGCGGTACCTCGATCTCGATTCCGTCAACCTTGAGCTTGGGCATTGTTCGATCCTGTCGCCGGCACCCGGGCCGACACGAAAAGAGCCGTTGCGATCAGCGCGGGGGCGGCGATCGCGGCCAGCGTTCCACCCCAATACCATTCGACCGGCACGAACCACGCGGCAACCATGCGCAGCAGATACCCCACCGCCGCGATCGCCGAGAAGAACAGCGCGACCTCCAGCAGCAGGACGGACAGCCGCCTCACTCCGCCGCCTCCTGCATGGGCTCGGCCCCGCCGCCGCCCTGCTCGATGATGCGCCGTTCCAGTTCGGGGCGAAAATGCTTGATGAGGCCCTGGATCGGCCATGCCGCCGCATCGCCCAGCGCGCAGATCGAATGGCCCTCGACCTGCTTGGTGACCTGCTGGAGCATGTCGATCTCGCCCAGGTCGGCCTCGCCGGTGCGCAGCCGCTCCATCACCCGCCACATCCAGCCGGTGCCTTCGCGGCACGGGGTGCACTGGCCGCAGCTCTCGTGCTTGTAGAAGTAGCTCAGCCGCGCGATCGCCCGCACCACGTCGGTCGACTTGTCCATGACGATGACGGCCGCGGTGCCGAGCCCCGACCCGACCGCCTTCAGCCCGTCGAAGTCCATCGCGCAATCCATGATCTGCGCCGCCGGCACCAGCGGCACCGACGATCCGCCCGGGATCACGCAGAGCAGATTGTCCCAGCCGCCGCGGATGCCCCCGCAATGCCGCTCGATCAGTTCGCGGAAGCTGATGCTCATCGCCTCCTCGACGACGCACGGCGTGTTCACATGGCCGCTGATCTGGAACAGCTTGGTGCCGCGGTTGTTCTCCGCGCCGAAGCTCGCGAACCAGTCGGCCCCGCGCCGCAGGATGGTCGGCGCGACCGCGATGGATTCGACATTGTTGACCGTGGTCGGACACCCGTACAGCCCCGCCCCCGCCGGGAATGGCGGCTTGAGGCGTGGCTGGCCCTTCTTGCCCTCCAGCGACTCGAGCATCGCGGTCTCTTCGCCGCAGATGTACGCGCCCGCGCCGCGATGCACGAACACATCGAAATCGTAGCCCGACCCGCACGCGTTCTTGCCCAGCAGCCCCGCGTCATACGCCTCGGCCACCGCTGCGAACAGCGTCTCGGCCTCGCGGATATACTCGCCGCGGATGTATATGTACGCCGCCCGTGCGCGCATCGCGAAGCCCGCCACCAGTGCGCCCTCGATCAGCTTGTGCGGATCGTGACGGATGATCTCACGGTCCTTGCAGCTGCCGGGCTCCGACTCGTCGGCGTTGATGACCAGGAAGTTCGGCCGGTCGGGCTTGGGCTCCTTGGGCATGAACGACCATTTGGTCCCGGTCGGGAACCCCGCCCCGCCGCGTCCGCGCAGGCCCGACGCCTTGACCACGTCGATGATCCGGTCCTGCCCCAGCGCGAGCAGATCCTTGGTGTTGTCCCAATCGCCACGCGCCTGCGCCGCCTTCAGCCGCCAGTCCTGGAAGCCGTAGACGTTGGTGAAGATGCGGTCCTTGTCAGCCAGCATGGGCCGTGTTCCATTCGCCACGATAATCGTGATTGCCCTCGACCATCGCAGTCAAGGACGTCGGCCCGCCTTCGGGGCAGCTCGCGCGCCGGCCGATGGTTGATCCGGGCTCGGGCACCTCGCCCTTGGCGAGCGCCTCCAGCACCGTCACGGTCCGGTCGTAGTCGAGATCCTCGTAATTGTCGTCGTTGATCTGGACCATGGGCGCGTTGGCGCAGGTACCCAGGCATTCGACCTCGGTCAGCGTGAACATCCCGTCCGGTGTGGTCCCGCCCTTCACCAGCCCGCGGTTCTTGCAGGCCGAGAACACGTCGTCGGATCCGGCCAGCAGGCACGGCGTCGTGCCGCAGACCTGGACGTGATAGCGCCCGACCGGCGCCAGGTTGAACATCGTGTAGAAGGTCGCGACCTCATACACTCGCATGTACGGGACGCTGATGTAGCGCGCGACGTACTCGATCACCGGCACCGGCAGCCATCCCTGGGTGCCCGTCTCCTCGCCGACCTGGCGCTGCGCAAGGTCGAGCAGCGGGATCGATCCCGACTGCTCGCGCCCCTTGGGATAGCGCGCCAGCACCTCGTGCGCGCGGCGTTCGTTCGCCTCGGTCCACGCAAACGCGCCCCAGCGCGCGCGGGTCTCGGCCTCGTCGGGTATGTGTACGGCGTCAGCCACTAGCGTGCATCCGTCAGGTCTAGGCGGTTATCGATGCGCTCGACACGATCGGTCAACCGATCGAGCCGGCTGTTAACCCCCGACAGCGCAATCAGCGAGCCGCCGAGATGCTCCTCGACCATCGGCATCCGCACCTTGAGGTCGCGCACGTCGAACTTAAATTCCGACATATCGGCCTGCATCTTCTGCGAGACGGCATGGATCAGGTCGTTGGTGACCTCGCTCACCGGTCGCACTCCCCGAACACGATATCCATCGCCCCCAGGATCGCGGTGGTGTCCGCCAGCATGTGCCCGCGGCTCATGAAGTCCATCGCCTGCAGGTGGCTGAACGCGGTCGGCCGGATCTTGCAGCGGTACGGCTTGTTGGTCCCGTCCGATACCAGATACACCCCGAACTCGCCCTTGGGGCTCTCGGTCGCGACGTACACCTCGCCCGCGGGAACGTGGAAGCCCTCGGTGAACAGCTTGAAGTGGTGGATCAGCGCCTCCATCGACCGCTTCATCTCGGCGCGCCTGGGCGGTACCACCTTGCGGTCCGACGACGCGACCGGGCCTTCGGGCATGTCGCGCAGGCACTGCTTCATGATCCGCGCCGACTGCCGGACCTCCTCGACCCTCACCATGAACCGGTCGTAGCAGTCGCCGCGCGTACCCACCGGAATATCGAACTCCATCCGGTCGTACACGTCATAGGGCTGCGACTTGCGCAGGTCCCACGGGATGCCCGCCGCCCGGATCATCGGGCCGGAGAAGCCCCAGGCGATCGCATCATCGCGGCTCACCGTCGCGATGTCGACGTTGCGCTGCTTGAAGATGCGATTGTCCGCGACCAGGCTGATCGCGTCCTCGAACAGTTGCGGCAATCGGGTGTCGAGCCAGTCGGCGATGTCGGTCAGCAGCTTCAACGGCACGTCCTGATGCACCCCGCCCGGCCGGAACCAGTTGTGGTGCATCCGCGCGCCCGACATGCGTTCGAAGAAGTTGTAGCAGTCCTCGCGAATCTCGAACATCCACAGATTGGGCGTCATCGCGCCCACGTCCATGACGTGGCTGCCCAGGTTCAGCATGTGATTGCTGATCCGGGTCAGTTCGGCGAAGAACACCCGCAGATACTGCGCCCGGATCGGCACCTCGAGATCGAGCAGCTTCTCGACCGCGAGCACCCAGCTATGCTCCATGCACAGCGGCGAACAGTAATCGAGCCGGTCGAAATAGGGCAGCGCCTGGATGTAGGTCTTGGCCTCGATCAGCTTTTCGGTGCCGCGATGGAGCAGGCCGACATGCGGATCGATCCGCTCGACCAGCTCGCCGTCCAGCTCCATCACCAGCCGCAACACCCCGTGCGCGGCCGGGTGCTGGGGACCGAAGTTGATCGTGTAGTTCTGGATGGTGACGTCGCCCTCAGTCGGCTGGGCGGCGCTGGGCTGGTCGAGCAGCTGGTCGACATGGGGGTCGACCGTCGTGGTCGCGGGCGCCGGCGGCGCTACGGTTTCCTGGGTCACTGGTTCTGTCCCCCGCTGCCGGGTGTCACGTCGGGATTGGCGGGCTTGGGCGCACCGCGCGACTCCGGGCCACCGCTGCCGGTGTCCACCGTCGAATCCGCAGTGGTCTTGGCATAGGATTCGCTGCCTGCCCTGGGCTCGGCCGTGCGCGTTTCCGCAGCGCCCGCCTTCTGCGCCTGGTCGGCCGTCAGCGGCGTGTACGCCCCCTTGGCCTGGGGCAGCGAGCCCTTTTCATCGCCAGGCAGGACGTATTCGGCGCCTTCCCACGGGCTCATGAAATCGAACGTGCGGAAATCCTGCGCCAGGCTCACGGGCTGGTACACCACCCGCTTCTCCTCCTCGGAGTAGCGCAGCTCGGTATAGCCCGTCATCGGAAAGTCCTTGCGCAGCGGATGGCCGCGAAAGCCGTAATCGGTCAGGATGCGCCTGAGGTCGGGATTGCCGCTGAACAGCACCCCGTACAGGTCGTACACCTCGCGCTCCAGCCAGCCCGCGACCGGCCAGATGCCGGTGACGGACGGGATCGGCTGCTCTTCGTCGGTATGGACGTGCACCTGCACGCGGTGATTGCGGGTCAGCGACAGGAGGTTGTAGACCACGTCGAACCGCTCGGCCCGCTCGGGATAGTCGACCCCCGCGATCTCCATCAGCTGCTGATATTCCAGCCCCGGCGTGTCGCGCAGCGCGATCAGCGCGGGCACCAGCCCGTCGCGCTGGACGAACAGCTGCACCTCGCCGACCAGCGCGACCGCATGGACCAGCGCCGGCCCCAGCGTCGCCTCCGCCAGCGCGATCGTCTCATCGTTGAGGTCCGCCGCCCAGGCGGGAGCGGGCGCCCTCATCGCTCGATGCTCCCGCTGCGCCGGATCTTCCGCTGCAACTGCATGATCCCGTACAGCAGCGCCTCCGCGGTCGGCGGGCAACCGGGGACGTAGATGTCGACCGGCACGATTCGGTCGCACCCGCGCACCACCGAATAGCTGTAATGGTAGTAGCCGCCGCCGTTCGCGCACGATCCCATCGAGATAACGTACTTCGGCTCGGACATCTGGTCGTAGACGGTGCGCAGCGCCGGGGCCATCTTGTTGCACAGCGTGCCCGCGACGATCATCACGTCCGACTGGCGCGGAGACGCGCGCGGCGCTGCGCCGAAGCGCTCGAGGTCGTAGCGCGGCATGTTGACGTGGATCATCTCCACCGCGCAGCACGCAAGGCCGAAGGTCATCCACCACAGCGAGCCGGTCCGCGCCCATTGGAACAGGTCCTCGGTCGAAGTGACCAGGAAGCCCTTGTCGGTCAGCTCACCGTTGAGGCTGTCGAAGAACCCCTGGTCCGCGGGCACGATCGCGCCGGCGGGCTCGGGATTGTTGACCAGCCCGATGGGGCCGGATTGCGGGATCACCGGACTCATTCCCATTCCAGCGCTCCCTTCTTCCACGCATAGGCCAGGCCCAGCGCCAGTTCGCCGATAAAGATCATCATCGAAATCCATGCCGTCCATCCGGCTTCCCGGCCGAGCCGGAAAACCGTGACTGCCCAAGGATATAGGAACGCGGCCTCGAGATCGAAGATGATGAAGAGTATCGCAATGAGATAAAACCGCACGTCGAACTGGCTGCGCGGATCCTCGAATGCGGGGAACCCGCACTCATATTCGGCCAGCTTGGCCGGGGTCGGCTTGTGTGCCCCCGTCAGCCGCGCGACCGCCATCGGCAGGAACACGAAGGCGGAGGACAGGACCAGCGCGACCCCCAAGAACAGCAGGATCGGCAGGTATTGCGACAGATCGACCAAGGGGCTTCTCGCAAGTGCGAACGGATGGTGATCGCTTTAGGCGCGGGCGTTCCGGGGAGCAAGGCGGACGGCCTGTGAGAATGACTTGCAACACGCTTCCCGGCCACGCGTACTCCGTGCTGTCCTACAAGCGGTATCCTGGGTTACGGCAGGACCGCTCTTCGACATCAATGCTTCCCCACCGCCCGCGCCGGACCGGCAGGCCGGCCAAACACCCCCGACCCTCTGACCTTCACTGACCTTTCGATCAGCTGGTTAGCGCAAACAGGGCCGACCCCGTGACCTTTGCTGACCTTCCACACATGCAAAGCCGCAATCACCCCCGCCTCACGTCGGGGTGACAATCGCGTCACCGCAGCGCGCCGGCGACCAGCTTGTGCAGCTTGGAATGGATCGCGTCGTTCGCCGCCAGGAACTCGTTGCGCTCCGCCGGCCGGTCGCCGCCGCGGAAGTCGGTGACATAGCCGCCAGCCTCCTTGACCAGCAGCGTCCCCGCCGCGGTATCCCACGGCTTCAGTCCCGCTTCCCAATAGCCGTCATACCGTCCCGCCGCGACCCAGGCGAGGTCGAGCGCCGCCGATCCGAAACGACGGATCCCCGCCACCTGCGGTGCCACCGCCCCAAAGATGCGACTCCATTGCGCGAAGTCGCCATGTCCCAGGAACGGGATGCCCGTCGCGATCAGGCATTCGGACAGCTCGCGCCGTGCCGAGACGCGGAGCCGCTGGTCGGTCAGCCACGCGCCCCGGCCCTTTTCCGCCCAGAAGCTCTCGTCGGTCAGCGGCTGGTAGACGAGCGCCGTGGTCACCTCGCGCTTGCCCGACGGCAACGGCTCCTCCACCGCGATCGCGATCGCAAAATGGGGAATACCGTGCAGGAAGTTGCTGGTCCCGTCGAGCGGATCGACGATGAAGCGCGGCTTGGACGGGTCGCCCTCCACCGCCCCGCGCTCCTCCATCAGGAACCCCCAGTCGGGGCGGGCGTGACTCAGCTCCTCGAAGAGCGTCTGCTCGGCCCGCCGATCGGCCTCGCTGACGAAGTCCGCCGGTCCCTTGCGGCTGACCTGCAACTGCTGGACCTCGTTGAAGTCGCGCCGCAGCCGCGGCCCCGCCTTGCGCGCGGCGCGCTCGATGACGGTCATCAGGCCGGAATGGGATGGCATCGTATCGTCTTTCCCCCTCTCCCCTGGCGGGAGAGGGTCGGGGAGAGGGGTGCGCCGTCAGGCGCTGCGGATTAAGCCCGCGTCGTCGGTCGAGCTGCGCTCGTCGGCCTGCCGACTGGCGGTGACAACGGCTCCGCTGTTCAACTCAGTCGGCGCGGCGGACGTACGTCCCTTCGTAGACGTCGACCACGATCCGAGTCCCACTGGCGATATGCGGCGGCACCATCACGCGCACCCCGTTGTCGAGCACCGCGGGCTTGTAGGACGACGAGGCGGTCTGCCCCTTCACCACCGCATCCGCCTCAACGATCGTCGCCTCGACCTGGGTGGGCAGTTGGACGGAGATCGGCCGCTCCTCGTGAAGCTCCATCACCACGTCCATACCATCCTGCAGGAACGCCGCCTGGTCGCCCAGCAGGTCCCGGGGCAGCGACACCTGTTCATAGGTGTCTTTGTCCATGAAGGTGAGCTGGTCGCCGTCGACGAACAGGAACTGGAAATCCTTGGTATCCAGCCGCACCCGCTCGACCGTCTCGGCGGAACGGAAGCGGACGTTGTTCTTGCGACCGTCGATCAGGTTCTTCAGCTCGACCTGCATGTACGCGCCGCCCTTGCCGGGCTGGGTGTGCTGGATCTTCACCGCGCGCCAGATGCCGCCTTCATATTCGATGATGTTGCCGGGACGGATGTCCACGCCGCTGATCTTCATGTCTAACGGGCCTAACTACGATCCGTTCGGGCCGAGCCTGTCGAAGCCCCGATCTTCCTTGCGCCTGGCGGGAAAAGGGCAGCCCTCCGACAAGCTCAGGGCGAACGGAGGTGGATTGAAGCGCCGCCCTTAGCGGTCCCCCGCCCGCCCGGCAAGCAGGGGGTAGGGGTTGACGTCCTCCCCCTGCCACCACCGCTCCCCCGGCCGCATCCGCTGGATGCCGAAATGGAGGTGGTGATTGCCCGGCCCGGCATCGCCGGTATCTCCGACGTAGCCGATCACCTGCCCCGCGCGCACCGCGCTTCCCTCGCCGATCCCGGCCGCATAACCGGCGAGATGCGCATAATAATGGATCCACCGCCCGTCCGCCGTGCGCAGATAGGCCGTGGTTCCGCCCAGCCGGCTCTGGAACAGCTTCTCGACCCACCCCGCCGCCGCCGCGACGACCGGAGTCCCGCCCGGCGCGATCAGGTCGGTGCCGTGGTGACCGCGCGCGCCACCGTCGCGCGCCTCCCCCCAACTGTTGCGAAGCGCCGCCCCGGCGACTGGCATCACCAGCGGGCCAGCCCGAGGACGCAGCCCCGGGATCGCCTGCACCACCCGCGCCCGGATGCTTCCCGGCGGCGCCTCCCCGATCGAGCAGGTCGACAGGAAAGCTCCCAGCCCCAGCACGAAGCTGGCCAGGATGATCCAGCCGACCCGGCTCACGGCGTTATTGCTGGAAGATGGCGGGCGTTCCCGGCTTCACCATCATCGCCAGCCGCGCCGCGTTCCAATTGGCCAATCGGACGCAGCCATGGCTCGCGGTCAGCCCGATGTTCTGCGGCTCGGGAGTCCCGTGGATCCCGTAATGCTCCTTGGACAGGTCCAGCCACACCACGCCGACCGGCCCGTTCGGCCCTGGCGGCAGCATCGCCTTCTCGTCATCCTTCTTGGCATCCCAAAACAGGTCGGGGTTGTAGTGGAACCTAGGGTTATAGTCCGCGCCGTTGACCTTCCACGTCCCGATCGGCAGCGGATCGTGCTCGGACCCGGTAGTGACGCCGAACTGCGCCACCAACTTGCCGGCCTGGTCAAACACGCGCAGCACCTTATCCGACCGATCAACCACGATCCTCGCCGCCTTGAGCTGCACCGCATCGACGTTGAGTCCGGTCAGCGTCGCCCGCCAGTCGGCCGTGAGCTTGGCGTCATAGGCGCGGCTGGTCGGCAGCACGTTGGGGAACACCAGAGTTGAACCCGGCTTCAGCCCGGCATCGAGCCCGTTCAACTCTACCAGCACCCGTGGTGTCGTGTGGAACATCTCCGCCAGCTTCTCCAGCGGACTGCGATAGAACAATCCCGGCAGCTTGCTCTGCTCGCCCTCGTCCTTGGGGATCGCCGCGACATAGGGGCCGGCCAGCACCCGCGCGTTCAGCTCCAGTCGCCGTGTGGCCTCCGTCCCCCAATAGCCACGCAGCGCCTGCATGGTCGCGGTGTCGGCCTCTCCCGTCGTCGCGATCCCGCGGCTTTCCTGGAACCCGCGCAACGCCCTGGTCAGTGCCGCGCCCCGCCGCCCATCGATCACCCCGGGCGAGAAACCGAGCCGATCGAGCACCACCTGAAGCTTCATCGCCTGCCGGTCGAGCGGGGGGCGCCCATCCGGCTTGAGCCTGACCGACGGTGACTGCGCCACGCCGGGAACGGCCACCGCCACCGCGGCCAGCAAAGGCAGGAAACGACGCATGGGCACTCCGATCCGAACTGTTACGCAGCCAGATCAACGTGCCAGCTCAGCCTTGGCTCCCCAGCGCCGCGGCGAAAGCGCGCACCGCCGCCGCCTCGTCCCCGTTCCACACCGCCCCGCTCGCCGCGACGAAGTCCGCTCCCGCCGCCGCCAGCGCTGCCGCATTGGTCGGGGTGACGCCGCCGATCGCGACGCACGGAATTTCGAACAGCGCCGACCACCAGCTCAGGATGACGGGCTCGGGCCGGTGCCGCACGGCCTTGGTCGTCGTGTCGTGGAAGCTGCCGAACGCGACATAGTCCGCGCCGGCCTCGCCGGCTTCCATCGCCAGATGGCGACTATCGTGACAGGTCACGCCGACCTGCGCCGCCGGGCCGAGCGCGGCGCGCGCCTCGCGCGGGTCGCCGTCCTCCTGCCCCAGATGCACTCCATCGGCGCCCAGCCGCTTGGCCAGCGAGATCGAGTCGTTGACGATGAAAGCCACTCCCCGGGTCGCGCAGATTCGTTGCAGCGGCTCGGCCAGCTTGGCTGCCGCATGCTGGTCGATATCCTTGACGCGGAACTGGAACGCCGCCACCGGCCCGGCATCGAGGGCACGGGCCAACCGGTCGGGAAAGCCGCCCCCCACGTCCAGCGGGGATATCAGATAAAGCTGACACGCCGGTCGCGAAGCGTCGCGCTGGAACTGGACCGCGAAATCCGGGTCGAGTGGCCCCAGCGGATCTTCGACCTCGCTCATGCCGACCCGGTCTTCACGGTCGACGCGCGATAGATCTCGTCAATGGCACCGGCCAGCGCCCGGTCGAACGCGTCATCGTCCATCCCGTCGCGCAGGTCCTCGAGCAACGCTCGGCTGAAGCTCGCGATGATGCCATGGTTCCTGCCTAGTTCGGCGCAGGCCTCCGGCCGCTTGTACCCGCCCGACAGCGCGACGACGCGCAGCACGCGGGGGTGCTCGACCAGCGGCCGGAACAGGTCGGGCTCAGCGGGCAGCGACAGCTTGAGCATCACCTGCGCCCCCCCGCGATCCTTGTCGAGTGCAGTCTGCAACTCCTCGAGCAGCAACCGGTCGGCCGCGTCACGCTCGGCGCTGCGGATGTTCACCTCGGGCTCCAGGATCGGCACCAGCCCCGCCCGCACGACCTGGTCGGCGATCTCGAACTGCTGCGCGACAATCCGGGCAACCCCGTCCCGGTTGGCGAGGTTGACGACCGAGCGTTCCTTGGTCCCGAACACTCCCAGCCCCCTGGCGCGGGCGAGCAGCGCGTCGAGCCCGGCGATCGGCTTCATTAGCTGGACACCGTCCGCCTCCTCCTCCAGGCCCTTGTCGATCTTCAGGAACGGCACCGCCCCGCGGTCGTGGAGCACATGGGGCACGGGCTTGCCCTCGGCCTCACCGTCCATCGTCCGTTCGAACAGGATCGCGCCGAGCACCTTGTCGCCGGTGAACGCGGGCGATGTGATGATCCGCACCCGCATCGCGTGGATCAGCCCGAACATCTCCGCCTCGTTCGACCAGGCGTCCTCCGCGATGCCATAGCCGGCCAGCGCCTTGGGCGTGGACCCGCCCGACTGGTCGAGCGCGGCGATGAACCCCTGCCCTGCCGTCATCATCGCGGTCATCTGCTGCTGGTCCATGTCGGCCTCCCTGTCCATTATCGCGTCAGTGCGGCGACGCCGGGCAACTCGCGCCCTTCCATCCATTCCAGGAACGCTCCGCCCGCCGTCGAGACAAAGGTGAACGCGTCGGCCACCCCCGCCTGGTTCAGCGCCGCCACCGTGTCGCCGCCGCCGGCGACCGAAACCAGGCTGCCGTCCTGGGTCAGCGCCGCCGCGGTCCGCGCCAGCGCCACCGTCGCCGCATCGAACGGCCGCGTCTCGAACGCGCCCATCGGCCCGTTCCACACCAGCGTCCGGCAGTTCTTCAGCACGTCGGCGAGAGCCTCGACCGCGCTCGGTC
>Ga0325401_1001057_pt1 | contig 22384 bp, 16 predicted proteins | sample PopdelMetagenome_FD_205666 | JGI IMG/M metagenome (GOLD analysis project Ga0325401, IMG submission 205666) | Populus deltoides microbial communities from Bellville, Georgia, United States - Xylem-PdKOR-R2 | ecosystem: Host-associated > Plants > Phyllosphere > Stem > Wood/Secondary xylem | place... | reverse complement strand
GCTGTGATTTTGTACGGAGGCAATTGCCCCTTCACTTGCATTAAACTCGGCCCAACTTTCAACTAAGAACTTTCCTCTTACTCTTGCGTAGTATTTCACATTCATCTACTTAAATTTAGCCTTTACGTTTTTTTTTAAAAATATTTTTCTGCTAACTTAATTTTCCGTAAGTAGTTCAAGTTTTACAACACAGAGTAACGTCTCTAAGATCTGTGGAAGGATCCATGCTGTCATTGCAGAATTTTTTAGCTGGCAAGAAAAGGATAATATAAAATACCACCATAACAGCAATAATATTAATAACTCAACACTTTTGATTTATACGAAGAAATTGTTTTTAGACAGGGTTGAATGTTTTGTTCTTATAAAACTAATCTGAAAAATGAAGAAAAAAAAACCCTTCCGTTTTTCATGACACGATTTTATCCAACGACTTTCCATTACGAAATTAGCAAAAAAAAATGATATTTTCTTAGTAGTTCTCTACTGTTCTTGATCATATTCTCCTGGAAATTTCTCTTCTGCATGTCTTTGTCCAAGATATCACAGTATCTAGGAAAGATAGATTCTACGAACCAAGTAACAGTTCTTTCTTGGTGTTTATAACTTGCTCTTCAGCTCAATAAAATCTGAGCTCAACCCTTTGAAGTTTCACACCCCATTAAACCTTGAATGTCATAAAATTTGCTTCCGACTTCTTCGCTGCAATCATAGAACATTCAAATTTCTTTGAATAGAAATAAATTTAGGTTTGCCACAAAGTTTCTTATCAGATTCTCAGTAGACCAATTTGAGATTTTGTATATTCACGGCTAAACACCTACTTGATTGTTAATGTCTTCATCCGTTGCATTACATGGATCTCCTATAATTCACTATACCAATTCTCATATATGTCAAGCATATAAACAAGCAATTAATCTTTTAGTGCTTATCAAATAAATCCAAAATTGTCAAACGGCCATTAGAATCATCGACGGTCTTCATCAATGGAGTACATATCGCTGATCACTTTTTTCTGTCACTCGATAATTAGGTTGCTAGCTAACAATGCTTTTACTACCTTTGGTTGCATGCATGGCCAAATCATGGAGAGCACGAACGGTGGGTAACTTTTGAATAATGCATGTATCTAATCCATATGAAGGACAAGCAATTGAAATTCTTTTCTAGCAGTCAATTTATGCTTCAGTAGAATACTCCAACTCCTGGAAAATCATGACAACACCGACATTGTATTCAATGCCCCAGCTTTTTCCTTCTCTTTTACAGGCACTAGCAAATTATGTACGTAGTAGAAAATGGAAATTCTCAATGCTACCTGGACAGCATAATCATGACCTAGCAAGCCAATATGCACATCTATTGTGGCCTTTTACAGGCACTAGCAATATAAGGACGAGCATCATTGAAATTGAAGGAAGTACCTGATCGATCATGTATTAATTTCCTAGATTAATGATAGGATTGTCCTCAAGATTTGCTAAAACATTAGCCACCTCCTTTGGAATTCACTTCAACAGGTGAACATTTGATAATGCGCGGTAGGAGTTTTCATCAAGTTTTCACTCCTTAAGGACTAGAGGCTTTATTTAGTAATTAGCTCTTCGTCGTGGAGCATAGTTTCGGGGAATATAGGTAATGGCTATGATAGATTGTATAGAAAAGAAGGAACAACTTTTTTTTTTTATCAGCAATACGTAGGAGAAATAGTTGCATCTTTACCTAATATGGTGTACATACGTAGGTAAAATTTTCAGTCCTCTACGTCAATGTTCACCTTCCAAAATCTATACATGACACCTCTCTGCTATGTGTAAGAAACCTCTTCATCCCCCTATTTTGCTAACATCGACAAGGAATACATTGTAGGAACCTGCAAGTTAGTATAGGTTTGGCAAAATGACAATAGAAGTGTTAACGAACAAAGTGATGAGGTTGTGTTCCATTATCTAAGCATTGTTTTCCAAGTAGTGCTATGACAAAAATTCTGCTCTGAACAGGTTCGTGAAAAGTATGAGCTGTGAAGATGTGAGAGATCCGATCCACATGCGAATCCCACCATTCTGATGGCTCACAATTTTTTTTTTATGTTCGTACGGGCATTTTTTTTTTATTGTTCATTTAATTTAATTTTAGCTCCATTTTCTTTTTCTGAGGAGTTCAAGAGCAATAATTTAAGAGAGTCTTTATTGCTTGTTCTCTTTTCCCGTAAAATATTTTGTCTCGACTCTTTTTGCTATGTTGATGACAACAAACTTGAAAGAACACTGTACATAAAGTGAATGATTTGCGTATACATTCTCTTCCTTTTTGCTCCATGACCCATATTAACAGAAGTGGAGCACTCTCTTTTCTTGCATGATTTTCAGTTTTATTTATTTATTTTGGAAAATGATGAAGAGGTATCAATGTATTTCAGTGAAATCAGTTGCTGGCCAGGTCTAGGCAAAGTGGCCCTATGCCTGGTTAACCACAAATGATTAACCATGAATGCTACCAATTTCCAAACACAAGATGCATGGTATGCGTCCGAGAAGAACTGCAGCCAAAGGGCTAAAAACCCAGAACTAATTACAGAAGCTCATTTTGTCATGAATCAAAAGGAAAGCTGACGCCTGTCTATATCAACATCCATGCACAATGAATTAGATCCAGTTTGGCACACGAGACATGGCAGAATATGATAAAATGATCTGTGAAGCTATTTATAAGTGCATTATGTGCCAAGGTTTTATGGGATCTTGATAGAGAGATCAGTTTTTCTAATCTTATAGCTTTAAACACAATCTAATTAATCATATGCTATTCACTTCTCCAAATGCAAGAAGTGAATTTTGATTTTCAATCTTTATCATGGTTGGTCAATTTTCAACACAGCCCTCCTTTTTGGAATATCACCCAGATAATAAACAGGGGATATAGGCAAAATTTTCCGACCTGTGATAGGCAGGCACAAGTGGGATTGCAGCTGTAATATGATCATAAGAAATCATGTCCCACCACACCATGACTTTTTCTGCGAATTGGGAATTTAGGACCCACTTTATTGTTTTTTTTAATTGACAACAACACGTGTGAGTTGGGTTTTTGGGCTCTCATCTTTCGGCACTGGCCCCCCAACAGAAAGGGTACTGATGAGTTGTGAGCATGTGGAATTTCCCAGAATTAACAAAAATTTCAAAAAATTTGAAGTTCCTTGCATCCACCAAGCTAAGTAGATCAGAAAAAGTTCTGTCCTTGAAATATTATGTGAAGATGCATGGAATCCACACATGACATGTAAATCTGGACAAACATGATAAGTTCAGTATATATCTTTGCTATCTTCTCAAGTGAAATTGCACGGACCATCTTTTGTGTTCTGTAATCAAAAGTGAAATGATTGTTAACAAGACCTTCAAGCACCCAATTCCCTGAATCCTCCACAGGTTTCTAAGAAACACCATGGTGTACATCATATTTCCAAAGATCTTTGCCGATTATTTGATCCTGGCATGCCGGTTCATCATCGAAACTTGCTAATTGAAATTACTTAATTCTTTAGTCCTAAATACTGAAGACTTCAATTGCGAATGTCCTACAAGGAAAACGTCTAGTCTATTTTTGAACTTGGCTAATGATCCATTACATCCGCCTATCAATTCAATTTGATTGAAAACGTAGCATCATTAATTTAGAACACGCAGAGATGTAAATTAGAGGCTGTCAGAGGCCCACTTCTAGCTCTGCCTTCTGTGGAACTCAAGCCAGGCTGGAGAGGATAGGAGTTCAACAGTAAATAGGCATGGGAGAGATTTTTCAGGTTCGAGGGACTGAGCATGGGGACATATTTATTGGTGTCGCTGACTTGGCTCAAAGTTTCCCACAAGAACAACGAAGAGTATTCATCAACTCATCATTTTTGTATGGATTGGTGTAGGAGAATATATCCAGCTTCTAAAGCACGTTAGCTCCTGGATTTAGCTCATGATTAACTCCTTGAAAAGAAGCAATGAAAATTGTTCTATACATAATCATTATTAGTTTCTCTCAAGAGCTAGCAGTGCTCGAGACTCAATCTATTAGTGTACTTGCGATTAGTCAACTATCAAATACAAATTTAGACCTAAGTACATAAAAGTTAAGGCTGTAATTTTGCAACGCTTCTAATGAAACAAAACCTTGAATTTTGAAGCCTTCTTTTTCCTAAATCGCGACCGGGTGTCTATATGAGCCCCCGCCGACTCTTAATTCCACAGGACTTGGTTTTTCACCTAAGCAAATCTTAATTACGTGGTTAATTCCACTGGGTGTCTATATGTTCATGCCTTTACACTGTAGTTGGAGGTACTTAAAAGATGTTCTAAATTGAAAATTACATGTTTTTTGGGATGTTTTCGATACTTGTAATATGACAGGGATGCTAAAATACAAAAAAAAAAAAAACGATGTGAATTAGATAATCTTTTTTTTTCTGGGAAAATGCAGCTTAGGATTGAGGACACCAAAACAAGGACTTTAAGCAAGTTTTTCCAAAGACAGCGTAGAAACAAGGGCAATTAGTGTAGACAACACTCACTTATCACCATATTTGTTAGTAAATGCCTATCAATCAATTCTTACAATTGGCCAAAAATGGACACTTTGTCCATTGATTATGTCGGGAATCAAAGCTTTTAGAGCCATAGATACTGTGAATTTCAACTTTTTCTCACGGCAGCCAGCTATTGTAAAGACCCCACAACTTCAACAACTGCCCTTCAGATGACCATTCAATTATACAACCATCTTTATAAAAATTAAAAAAAAAACCAAACTTTGTCAAAATTCCTCCCTCAGAATCAATCCCAAGACTAGGAACAGAAAGTAGGCAGCAAATCTTCAAGCAAGGAAAATGTGGTTTGTGGATACTAGCAGACAGGGATATGCATGCAGGTTGTAGACTAGGTTGTAGAGATAATCCTTATTGTACCTGCTGTCAAGCTCAATTTCCTCATGTGTTTCATTTTTTTGGTCAGATCAGGCCAATTGATCATGGTTGCTAATCTTGGCCAGTCTTATGCATCATTTGAAGCAATTCAATTTCCCCTCTCTTATGATGCATACAACACGAAAATTGAAGGCAATCATCGACCCATCCGATCGTTAATTTGGGCTGGTGTTGTCCAATTGTTTTGAATGACTTGAATCAAAATCAGTTTCATTCTTTGAATTTTAACAAAACCACCTTCTACCAGAAAAAAATTATCTTGACAACACCTAAGAGATGTAAATCTTAATCTGCTGTTGGCTAAATTATTCGTAATGCAGGAGCCATAAAACTAAGGGCACCAGTAGATGCCCGGCCGGATCGATCTTGTCATGTCTAAGAGAGGCATGGCCAGATTTCTTGCTTGTATAACCGCATGTCTGGACATTGGGTTATATCTTTAGTGTCTTTAGGTTTCTCTCAAGGTTTGCAGAAAAACCTCAATCATGAAAATGATTTTGTTTAAAAAAAGCTGCAGCAAAAACTTTAGGTTTGATAGTGTGATGATAAATGATTGAAATTGTGTTTTATCCCATTAATAATTTTAAAAATATTTAATTAATTAATATACACCATAATTTTCCATATATTCACTAAAAATTCTCGTAAAATCTTGATTAGAAAAACCTACAACTTGTAGCTTTTTTTAAATCTATATTATCAAAGCTAAAAATACACTAAATAGACCTATAACCAAATGGCAAAGCAAAGACCTCATGGGCCAAAACCTTATTTTTTCTTGTGCCAGATTGATTGATCAAATTGATCAAATCATCCCGCGATCACATGGCCTTAAAGAAATTGATATAGGGATTTAAAATTTCCAGAATGAGGGGCTGGAAAACCAAGTTTGAATAAGATGTTTTAAAAGTGGCAGAAAACAGACTTGAAGAATTTGTTTTCCACACAACTTCCCTTACTTAAAGGAGTGGGAAAGAGAGAGGTCTTTTTGATATGTAATAGCTCCTACAACCTATGAACAACCTATGTGGAAAACAAAATTTCGATGTTGTCAACAAGGGTGCACAGAATCTAGCATGGGTTCAAAAGAAAAAAAAAGATACAGAAGAAAGAAATTAAAAAGTAATCAAATAGTGAAAAGATTTGGTTAGGTAAGTGGGATTAATAGAGTGTAGACCCTATAATGGCAGGCAACTTTTCTTCTTTAGCTTTCTTTTCTATTTTTCCAAGTGCTGCCTAAAGATTAATTTGGAAAGCAATGGAAAGTAGAATCTCGCCTAAGACTTTGTTTTCCATGTCTTCGTAGCACATGATAGTGTTAAATCCCTGAAAAAGTTTGGTTTCAGAACTCTCAAGAGCTTGTTGCCATAGACAAGAAACTACACCACTTGACATTAAAATAAGTAGATAGCATTATTTGTAAAGAGAAAGAAGGAGGAGATGATACTATTATCATTAGTAGATCAGTTGCAGCAAAAAAATTGGTGACTGAAAAAGGATTAGCTATTAATAACAAGGTGTCATTAGAAAAGGTCTCTGTTGCTCATGATTAGAAAAAAAAAAAGATGAAATCTTTTGTCGATAGTAGAGCAGAAAGGTTAAGATTAAGTTTTTTTAGATAGCTATAATTGCTTTACTAGTGTTTATTTCCATCATTACTAGAATTTTAGATTTTAATTTTTTTTGTTTTTGTTTTATAAAATATATATAATGCCAGCATGGTTATGAAACATGAAAAAAATACTTCCACCTATTCTTCTCATGATTCTCAATTTTGGTTGGAGGCTACACCTATCGATAGACTCGATAGGAATGCTTATGACATCAACATGAGATTTAACAGCGGATTATAGTGTTTCAATGGTAGGCACACAATATTTCATTTTAAGCTAGACATCAACGAGCATTAAATAGATAATCCAAGGTAGGGTTTAGGAACAATTTGTTGTTGAGTTTCCCAGTATAAAAGTAGAAAGAAGGACATTTTTGTTGGCGATTTCAACAATAATGTTCACCCCTATTTTGTCGAAAATTTATAAAAAGTTTAGGAATTTTCAATGAAATTAGCGATGGAATAGCCTCTTAAAAATGAAGTTTGCTGCTAGACTTCTCAATAGAAAATAGGCAGTAAAATCTGATTTTCTGGCGTAAATATTCCATCATCCATTTTGTCGGTAAAATTAAGCAATGCACCTATGTTTCCCTCTTTTCTAGAGTTCTTTGTATAATCTTGCCAGAACTAGTTTATCAGGGCTCATGATTTAACAACATAATCATCAAGAATACAGCCAAGGTAGCCCCCCTGCTTCTGATACTTTTAGAAGATACTCATCAGCCAAGATTCAGGACAATCATATCAAGAGGTTCTTGGATATCCTGTGCAGCAAGGCTGCAACTCAATACTCGTGCCTCTATAGCCTTGGACCAAAAATAAAGTGAGATGAAAGTTGAAGCAGGCTGGCAATATGATGCCCTTACGAGTGTTCATGAGAGGCTTTCAAAACAAGTCACTTAAGCCCAAAGGGTTCATGAGAGACGATCTAACTTTCAGCAAAAACTTTAAGTTGGATCCATACAAGTTCTAATAAATTCAGCAACCTTCTAACTCAGCGATGCAACCTGTGCCATTCCAAGTTTTCCAAAATGCGAGAGCAAATAACAAAATAGATTAAATTAAAAATGGACCGTGAACTTGCAGCAGGTTTTTGTTTCTTATGACCAGTTTTCGATGTTGTTACTAAAATAAATGCAAAGATATCTCACGATTTCCAATTAAGTTTGAGGGCTACAAGAATTGTCCCACAATAAATAAATCTGGCCACTATGTAGGAGCAAAAATCTAGCAGCCAAACTAATTCTTAAACTGTTGTCTAAACCTAGACATGCAGGCAGACCTTTCTAAGTTCTTAATGCTGTCAGCTTCATTTAGCAGTTACACTGTTTTATATGGAAAATGTAAGGCCCCAGCATGAATCATCAAGAAAACGAACCCCGCACAAGAATAAGCCACAAGACTGGGCCATGAAGATTAGGCATTTTTTCTCTGTTCTGTATCATGGTTTCTCCAAGGGTTTAGAGCTTCTCTGATTGCCTGAGCTTCAGGGGAGCTCTCCCAGGCTCGCTTCTCTGACTCCAAAACAGTTACCATATCATCTGCAAGAGAATACACTAATGAATCACCTGATAGAATGGTAAGTGGCATAGTGAAGCAGAAGAATCCAATTATACGACACCAAACAGCAATGACAGGCAGTGATGGTGATGGCACAGAAACGGTTACATAGAGCTGAAATTATTGTTCAAATTGAATAGAGTATTATTCATCAAAATGTATGCATCAATCAGCTCATCATCTGTACAATACACATGCACCTTTTGCTATAAAAATGGATAAATTTTGGAAAATTAAAACTCGAAATACACTTGATTTCCACATGTTCCCACTATCCCATCAAACCTAACTCAATTCACCGTCAATTTTCAATGATCTCAGGAACCCCTGGTGGAGGACTGCCTCCGAGAGTCAAAAAGTAACAAAGATACACTCTCCACTTCTTTCCCTCTCAGAATCAGTATTTGGCTTCAATCATAGGTGTAAATTGACACTTGTGGTCAGACTGGTGTAAGGCAAATGCTTCCATAACATGCAAAACAAAGTCATTGAACAAAGCATAAGTCAAGTGAAGCTTCCACAAAAAAAAAAAATTACACTTCTTGAATGTTAGAAAAAACAAAGTATCCCACAACTAGAGAGCTAAAATCCATCAAATTAGAAATATAAAAGTGGAGCAAAAAGTGAGTTGAAAAATAATGGTGACAGCAAGAATCCAATACATATGAACACAAACAACAAGCCTGTTCCATTTAACACTACAGTTCAAAATCACCAAAGTTTAAGCAGAAAAAATTAGAAATATAAAAGTGGGGCTTAAAAAGAACAAAAAGGGTAAAATAAAATAAACATTAAAGGAATAAAAGGATGGTCCTCACACAGAAGCCAGTCTTGATCATGAACAATTCCATAGAAGCTCTAATCAAAGCACCACCAGGCTGATATTTTCACTTACCAATCTAGAAACTTCATTTCCACTGCAATTTTATTTAACCAGTTTAGCAGTCAAAAAATAAAAAGCAATTAATAAAAATGAATGCAGGGATGAGTTCAGAGTGAGACTTCTTCAGTAAGTTTTTAGATACCGTGTGATTGTTTTTATTTTGCATAAAAGTGAGCTTTTAGAATTTAATAAAATGTCTGATTTTTCTCCATTACTCTGATATAACCATTAGGAACCTAGATATATGATTTTTAACTCCAGGGATTAAACTATCACTTTTCAAACTCGAGGTCAAAGTGAACTTTGTTCATCGTTTTCAATTCTCACCAGCAACTTTGCATGCGCAGTGCGCTATGCTGCCATAGCCCAAACCATTTCTTTTCTTCTATGCGTAGTTTTTAGATCTGATCCGGGTTCCGGGTTTTAACCGGGTTATTGAGTTGTTCGGGTCAATTTTTTTAAATCAAATGACGTTGTTTTAGTAAAAAAAAAACAAAAACCAACGGGTTGCAACCAGGTTTTTGATCGGGTCTTGCCGGGTCAACCTGCCAGGTCAATCGGGTTTTTCCTTCTCCTATTTTTTTCAACCCAGCTCGGTTCCAGCCCCGGGTCTGCCTGGTCCCGGGTCAACCTGCCGGGCTGGGCCGGGTTTTAAAATTATGCTTCTATGTTAGTCATTTCTTGATGAAACTTTGACATTCTTGTGTCCAATCATCTCTTAAGTGCAATTTGTTTTTGTATTTTAAAAATATTTGAAAGAAGTTATTTTATTTTTTATTTTTATTTTTTTATGTTTTCACATCGTTTTGATGTGCTGATGTTAAAAATAATTTTTTAAAAATAAAAAAAATATTATTTTAATATGTTTTCAAATAAAAAATATTTTAAAAAACAATAACTACTGCACTCCTAGAAACACCTAAAAATTAATACTTCAATCATTTTAACAAAATTTTATGGAAACCCCATTAATTTCCACATTTCAAACCAATATTTTCAATCAATTTCATAAATCTTAACTAAAATAAAATAACTCTCCAAATCCTGAGAGATATAATTCAACTGGTTAGGCCTTGAGTTTATTCTTTAAAGGTTACCAGTTCGAATCCCACAAACTTTAGACTACTAGAGTTTTACATGGTTATTAATTTTAGAGTCTGTACAATTAGTTGAGGTATACGTAAACTGACCCGGACATTTTTGTTAATAATAATAAATAAAATCAACTCTCTAATGCCCATGAATTAAATTTATTATTTTCCATACTCACTTCAAAGAAAAACTCATTTATCATTAGCCTCAAACATCCCACGTAAATCAAAATCAACTTTTTTTTCACTTTTATGCTCATTGTCTCATGGAAAGAAAGAAAGAAAGAAAATATTTCCGGTAAGTATTTATACGACAGAGACATGAACTCAAAAGAAACCTCAAAAATCCAAGAAATGAGGAAACTTGCCATTACTGGCCTTTCTTAACTAATTTCTAGCAGCAAAATCAATGCAAAAAACAAAACAAGTTAACCAAAATGGAGCCAGGAAGCCGGGGCAAAGTTAGTCCTGTTTGTTTGCTGGAAAGTAGTATTTTTTTAGAAAGTAAATTTTAAAAAAATAAATTCCGACAAAGTGAATTATTTTGCGATGTTTAGTAGTGTAATGGAAAATAAATTGAAAAATACTTTCCAGTGTTTGGTTATGTCATAGAAAATAAACTAGAAAATAACTTATTAATGTTTTATTTTTTTCAAGTTTATTAAAATAATAAGAAACAAATCTTACAAATTAAAAAGTTGAATGTGAATGAAATTGAAAAAATATATAATTTCATAAATTATTTCAAATAAAATAAATAATAATTAAAATAGTAGAGATCAAATCTAAAAAATAAAAAAATTGAAAGATGAAGAAATTAAAATAATAATAATAATTAACATTACATAAATTATTTCATATAAAATAAGTAACAATTAAAAGAATGAGGACCAAATTTGATAGATAAAAAATTTTAATTAAAAAATGATAAGGAAAAAACAAATAACAATTATAAAAATAAGGACCAAAATTAATATAAAAATTAAATTCCAAGGAATGAAATTAAAAAATAAATATTAAAAACAAAATATATATGGCAATCAAAAGTTTGAGAACCAAATTTGATATAACCAACAAATAATATGATATTTCTAAATTTTTCACAACTTCCAGAAAATGTTTTCTACCTAAAATAAAAGGAAAATACTTTTCTGAAAACCAAACCAAACTTTTTTATTGACTGAAAATTTTTTTTATTAATCAACTTTTCTAATAACAAATAAATACAAAAAATTTTAAAAAATGGTTTTTGAAAATCAGTCTCCGGAAACAAACACAGTTTAGGAGAAAGATAGCGTTCCTTCCTCAACACTCCGAACGACATGTAGTTTATAAGTCCACTTCTACCAAGGACGGACTTGTCTTTTAAGTGAAGTGCCCCTATCCAGAGTTCCAGACAGATACTGCCACGTAAGCTAGAAACTAGATTCAACCACACAAAACTGAAACGACTAGTCATCTTCTGTTTTCAATTGTCTTTCGGTTTTGCTTCTGGGCGGTGGTGATGATGATTACGAGTTAAAAAGCTAACAACTTTGATTGCATTTGCAAGGATTTCCTTCTTAGGTTCCTTTACTTTTGCCTTGTTTATCTGTTTTTGATGTTTAAAGGACTTGCCTTTTTGTGGGTTTGTTAGTTTTTTGTGTGTCTTTCTGTGTGTTGGGCAAAAGAAACGAGCTTTCAAGATGGCTTCTGTTAATCTCTACAGTTCCTCCTTGTTCTCATCTCGTTTACAGTGAGTAACCACTCTCTCTTATGTTCTTTTTATGTTACGAAATTTATAGGTGAGAAATTCATCTTTTATATTTCATGTGAAGGAAAACTCGAACAATTTGTACAATGTGACTGGTGAATTTGAAGATTTTAATGCTAATTGTGAAAGTTTTGCATTTTTTGAGGTGATTTGTGGAGTTGTTTTTGTCAAATCAATATTCATGTGCGACTAAATCACTTGCTTTGTTTCTCTTTGGACACCAGAGGTCGCTACACTGGTCTGCATTGTGTGTGTCCATTCATGGGAATAGGGCACCTTACCTATCTGGGATATGGTAACCTTGGTAAAAAAGTGTGCTTTAGTTTCAAACGTGATGGTAGAGGTAGGGCTAGAGCCTCTTTGATATCTGGAGAGGGTGATGTGCTATCTTATCCCAATGATAATGTAGTTTCGGGCCAGGATAAGTTTGTGAATCAATCACCTGCGATTGAGTTACAACCTGATGCTACAGGTTTTGGAACTTTATCAGCGGAAATAACTCCCACCACTGGTGGTTTCTTTGCTGATAATGATGAATATGACCTTGATCGTCCTACAGAAGGATTTGCTTCGATCCCAGAGGCCATTGAGGATATTCGTCAAGGAAAGGTTCATCCTCTTGATTTATTATTTAATTTTTGGGGTCTAGCTAGTATGCTAAGGTCTTACATCATTACTTCAAAGGCTTTATGTTACTAATGTGTGATGATTCTTTGCAGTTAGTAATTGTTGTTGATGATGAAGACAGAGAAAATGAGGGGGACTTTATATTGGCAGCGTCAAAGGCTACACCAGAAGCTATGGCATTTATTGTCAAGCATGGGACTGGTATAGTGTGTGTGAGCATGAAAGCAGAAGATTTAGATAGGTTGGAGCTTCCGTTAATGGTAACTCATAAGGAAAATGAGGAAAAACTGTGCACTGCATTCACTGTATCAGTGGTACGTTACTAACTTTTCTATTTATATTATCTAATGGATATGGTCTGCCTGTTTTCATATGAAACAGCTAGATCTTTTCAAGAAACCTTTATCTTAGTTTGATTTTAAAGTGCAGCTGTAAAGTGTTTCCGTTTTGTAATTAACATTTTTGATGGCACATCACTCTATTTCCTCTTTGTTTCCCCTTAATGTTTAAGTACATAACTAGTTCATTGTCTCTCTTCATTTTTATCACCTATGATGTATAGATTGATTTCAATTTTAGAATCATAGGTGTGCGTCCTGTGGCTTGCTTTCTCCCTTGAAATATATAAACCTTGAAGTCCTAGGAATGTCTTCCACCATGTAAAATGTTTTGATGAGCACTTTGGCAGCAATTGTCATGGTAATCAATGCCCATGGGCTTTCCTGGTCATGTTATATTTCTAGCAAATGTCTTCTTGGATTTTCAGCTGTTGATTGTGCAAAGTGATTTAAGATTTCTTTTGAAGGGTACTATGTAAATGAACACAATGCGGTTAGGTATTGGAGTGGTGGTAACGTGTAGATTTCTTTCCCTCTGGTAGGAATAAATTACTTGTAATGATTAAAGTTCAGTTGTAAGCGTTTGATGTATAGTTAAATGAAAGTTTTCTTTAGCATTTTGTAGGTTAGAGTTCTTTAGAATTGGATGTGGTGGGTAGTATTGCGTATTAGTAATACCAAAGATTAAAGAAGAATTAGAGTGGTATTACAAGCTGAAAAGGAAATCTTAGTGGGATGATATATATGTGGCCACTGAGTTGGGAAGGAAGTAGGAAATGGATTGTGTATGGTAGATTGTCCTTATATTAAGGCAAAGGTAATGGTGGTAATAATTCTCCCTTGATAGGAAATGCTAGATGACTGGTGTATTACTACAGGGTAAATGTTGGTGTGATACTTCTTGATTGTCAGTCTGTTTCATGGAAAGAACTTGGTAAATTGAGTGGTGAAAGAGATAGACTGCAGTTAGAATTAGTAAGGATACTTGGGTTTTGGGGAGTGGTGGATTTATTGTGAGAGTTTAGTCGCTATCGACCAAAAGTGTGATACCGACTGATTAATTTACAAATTATGTTATGGAATGGTGAAGAAATGTGATCATGTGACCAAGAGAAAACATGGGATATGTTTAGGCTAAGAAAGGTCAAGCAGGTGGCATACATGAATGAATTAATTTATGGATAATGTAATAATTCATAATTAATCCCATAAATGAAGAAATTGATCATGTATATCATGACTAGCTCCAACTAAGCATACTCTAATTGTTTCCTTACTTTGAGCTATTGTTTCCCAATTCATAAAAAAGTTAAATAATAAAATGAGCTTAGCATGACTATTGCATGATAATAATACAAATGATCAAGATAACATAATTGGGATTGGAAATGACAATTCATTACAGTTCAATAAATAAATGCATGACCAGATAAATAATAAAAGGCATGGGGGACAACTGATGTAGAATATACAGTAGCATAAACTCATGCTTCTTTTTTTCTCTTCACCAGCTATACTTGTTCAGCTTAGTCTTGATGGAATTTTGACTTAGAATATAAGTTTATATTCGGCAAAGAAAGTGGAGGGTCATGGATGAGCAAATGGCTTGACTTTGTAGGGGTTATGGGATGGCTATATTGTATTTAGAGGAGAAATTTCCTCTCTGAGCCCTATTTTGTGTTATCGGTTTTTTCATTGAACAAGAAATCTTTTTTCTTTGAGAATAAGTGTTGGTGGTTTTCATATGTAATAAATCATTAACATTTAGCAGGGGAAACATTAACTACCTATGGACTTTTGATAGAGAATAATCTTGAAGACAACTTCCCCTTCTCCCTTCTTTCTATTTTCCTTTTTTTCATTTGTATCCACGTACTTTACAGGTGATGGAAATGTGTGAAGTTAAATAGCAGGCTGTATATTTTGATTTATGTTAATTAACAGTATCCACAGTGGTACTTTCCTTTGTATGTGGCCAACATTTCTGAGATTTTTCCTGATTGCCAATTTTTATAGGAGAAATGTATGTAGTATTGATAAAAAACTTGAAGAAGTTGTTTAGTGCCCATAACTATTGCTATATGATAGTTGGTTGGTTATATATTCTTAACCTCGTTGTAGGTTAAAGTCAATATTCTTAATTATTTTTTGACAAAAGAAGTTGGTGCAATTTTTATTTCAATAGTCAAAAGGTTTTATTTGCTAAATGTGCACCATTACAACTATTGAGCAGTAGCTTTGTGCGGGTATGGTGTAGTGGGTAGTGGGAGTTGAAACATTTTGATTATGGTGGGGTCATAGTTGTAAATTACTTGCAATGCTTATTTACTGGAATCATCCTCTTCAAACTAAACACAGTGCATAAATATCAAATGAAGAAAAAGCACCTGGGCTAACAAGGTCAACTGGTGAAGGAGAAAAACCTAAGTAAGAGACAAATAAGGTAGGGTCTGCATAAGATACCCTTTTTTGTCTGTGGGTAGGCTTACCACATCTTCCCCCAAATATTGAATTTTTCAATTGAAGTTTCTATATTTACTAGCTATCTGCATTCTGTGCTTTAAAATCTTCTGCGGTGAAGCAGTTTCGCTGAAGTTACAGCTTTTAGTAGCCTGAAAATTTTGCCATCACGTTGCTTGTGCCACTAGCTTTTTACTTTTCTTTCTTTGCTGTGGCATTCAACTTTTAGGGAACATCTAAGTCATCAATGTGGTGTTCCAGCTCTCTTATATGATGCTAAGATAGTTTATCATCCAAGCTATCAGGCTCAATCAATTGAGTAACCTTGGCTATACCTGCTAATTGCTTTCTCTGTAACTAGCATAATCTTTGTTATATCAATTAATATTTAGCTTCTGCAACCAGTTTCAACTTAATGTCAAACATTGTATGTTCTTTAATTCTAGGATGCAAAATGTGGCACAACAACAGGTGTCTCAGCTCGTGATAGGGCAATAACTGTACTGGCTCTTGCCTCCAAAGATTCAATGCCTGAAGATTTCAATCGCCCAGGCCATATTTTCCCACTCAAGTACAGGGAGGGTGGTGTTCTAAAAAGAGCTGGACACACGGAAGCCTCAGTTGATCTTACAATGCTGGCTGGGTTGGAGCCTGTTGCTGTTTTATGCGAAATAGTGGATGATGATGGCTCTATGGCAAGATTACCAAGGCTTCGTCAATTTGCACAAGCAGAAAACTTAAAAATCATTTCAATTGCTGATCTAATCAGGTTTGTCTCCACAAAGTTGATAATTCTTTTACCTCTTCTATTAGTTGTCAATTTTTGCTCCACTTTACTAAAAATCAGTGAATAGCATTGATGGTGCCATGTTCTCTACATCTGAACTTTGTGAATCCATATTTCAGAACAATCATCCTCTCTCTCCAGAGGTTTAAATAAATACTTTTACTTGTTCTATTTGTTATCAAACTTTCCTCCACATATCTAAATATCAGTTACTAGCATTGATGGTGCATTTGCCTCAATATGTGAACTTTGTGAATTTATATATCTTCAGAACAACCAACGTCCTTCCAAAACTGTTGTAATTTGTTCCATATGGTAATTGATCTTGGGCATGACATAGTTCTTTAGAGCCCTGTCATTAAGAAAGCAGCAATTCTTCTGATGATATTTATATTTTTAATTGACAGATATAGGAGGAAAAGGGATAGATTGGTGGAGCTGGCTGCTGCTGCTCCAATACCCACAATGTGGGGGCCATTCAAAGCCTACTGTTATAGGTCATTGCTGGATGGGATCGAGCATATTGCAATGGTTAAAGTAAGTTATTTCATCAAAATTAGCAGTCACCTATGAATCTCTCTTTTTTGCATTTTGTGCAACACTAATATCAAATTGTCTGTTAGTGATTCAATGGTATTGTTCCTATAGCAGTAGTAATTTTATAGTATGCAATTTTCATCGTATCAACTGACTCAACTTTGTAGATCTCTTCAAGTTCTTACACAGTTGTCAACTAAAATTCAATTGTCACAGGAGGATTAGAAAAGCTTTTTATCCTTTGTGGGGGTGGGGAGGGAATAGGCAGGTAGTTGTCTTTTATACTGTCTGATATATTTGTTTTATATACGTTGTTGTTGACTTGGACTGTATTTCATGCAATGCTTCATCTTAACTCAACCAAGCTTCAGCCTCTAAGAAGTATGCAGCATGTCCACTGTATAGAGGGCATGGTTAATGAAATTATTTAGTGTTCCTGTTGATGAATATCTCCTTTCAATTTGAAATCAAATTTCTTGCTGATGGAATATCCAAAAAATAAAGAGCCTATTTTCAAATTGTAACTGCATGATATTAGAATATTATCTTTGGCTGTTCACACCAGTATCGTTTGTTCCCTTTAGAGGTGAAAGCTTGCAAGAAATTGATGTCACCTTTCTTGTCATCATATTGAAGTAAAACTATCTACTATTTGACAAACTATTGACAAACAATGTTTATTTTCTTCAATATTTTTCGCTCTTTTGGTGGAGGTGGAGAATATCCTAGTACCATGAGTAATAATGACATGCTGATATGCACAGGGTGAAATTGGGGATGGGAAAGATATTCTTGTGCGGGTACATTCCGAGTGCCTCACTGGTGACATTTTTGGATCAGCTAGATGTGATTGTGGGAAGCAGCTAGCGCTTGCAATGAAGCAAATTGAGGCAGCTGGCAAGGGTGTTCTGGTGTATCTTCGTGGACATGAAGGTAGAGGAATTGGCTTGGGTCACAAGCTCCGTGCTTACAACCTACAAGATGATGGGCGAGACACAGTTGAAGCCAATGAGGAGCTTGGTTTACCTGTTGATTCTCGAGAATATGGCATTGGCGCACAGGTACTATTTTTTTTTTTAATACTTCGATAATTTATTCTGATTTCCTCTGCTATGTCTAGTCCTAGCCTTGTTTATCTCTTTTCTCAACCACATAGTTAAACAAAATATAGGGCACACAAGCCTCTAAGATTCAAGAATTGTGATTTTTTTCATAGGTGATTTGACTGGAAAATTGCCCTTTCTCATTCTAATTCTAATTTAGTGGACGTTGTTAGTTTCTGAGTTATTCTCACCATATTATTTGGCTAGCTTTGATTCCCAGACATTATTTATTGGATGATCAGAACAAAATCTTCATACCATGAATTGAATGACCTGAGTTTCTTTTATTGGTAATCCAGAAGATTAAGGAATTTTGCTAGTCAAGGATATTTGAGATTTGTACTGCATTTGTGCGATTATAAAGCTTCTTTACTCAAATTTCTCTCATGTATAAGATGATCTAGTTGAAACTAAATTGTGCACTTATGAGAGTTCTGTTATTTTTAGCATTCCTTCCTCTATCTAATTGTCATGGCATTAATTCCTCATTTTAGGGAGCTGAAATGAGTGGTCTAATTTATTGCAGATACTAAGAGATCTGGGTGTTCGTACAATGAAACTGATGACAAATAATCCAGCAAAATATGTTGGGCTCAAAGGCTATGGTTTGGCAGTTGCAGGCAGGGTCCCCCTGTTGACACCAATAACCAGGGAGAACAAGAGATATCTGGAAACTAAGCGAGAAAAAATGGGGCATGTATATGGTTGGGATATTAATGGCCATGTAAATGGTCCTATCAGCAAAAACAACAATTCAACCAGTGGCAGCCCATCTGATGGTGCATCCAAGGCATGAGTGTTTCCTTCAGGTCTGTTCAAGGGAGCAGAGCGAAATAAACCGCAAGATCCAAAATCTTTTTCTCATGAAAGACCATTCTTTGCTGCCCTCGCATTATTTACCTGTATTCCGTTGTTTTAGAATGTAAATAATTCTCGAATGATTTTTTTCCTTGTGGTGAAGTAAGAGGATGCAGTTTTATTTCATATTATTGTAATAAACACAGAATCAAGTTCCATTTGAGGCTCTATCTACCTTGAACTGTTCAACGAGAAATTATATAAAATAAAAGTTTCACGAAGAACAAATGGCCTCATTTGCAATGGATTGCTCAAGCATAGACTTCAACCTGAATCAGTTTTAGTATGATTGCTCAGGAACTACAGGTCTATTCATTCAAAAACTTAAAGGGCATCGACCCCACATGCCTAGAAAAGGTAAAACTCAATTCTGATATATGCAATTACTTAGCATTTCATGGTGAGAACAGGGAATGCTGTTTTTAGTTTGAATCGCAGCCCTCATATCTTATAAGAAGAGAAAAGGCTTGGTCTGCTCTCGCTAAAGAAGGATGTGGTGTGGGCTCTGATTGGATGCAAAAGGAAAGGAAAGGAATTAAAGGTAAATGCAATGGCTTCTTTTGAAGAGAAGAAAAGAAACATGGAAAAGAATCAGGCCACTACCGCTTGGCGCAAAGGTCAAGACACTAGCATACCATAGGCTGTTTCTTTGAGCACCAACCTTTTTCTTATAAGAAAATAAAACCTTTAATTTAGAAGATTTTGCTATTTGTTTTTGTATTTTAAAAAATAATATTTTTTTAAATTATTTTTTTAATGTATCTAAATCATTTTGATATGTTGAATTAAATAATTAATTTTAAAAAATAAAATAAAAATATTATTTTGATATATTTTTTTAAAAAAATATTTTGAAAAGTAATCTATACAATACTAAATTTTAAAAAATCAAATAAAATTATTATTTTGATGCATCGTTACTGCAATCAAGTGGTCATCCAATGTTTTTAAACTTGTTTCGGTTCAAGATTTGAGTTTTGGGTTTTGATTAAGTCATCGGGTTACTTGAGTCAATTCTGATTTTTTTTAAAAAATCAAAACAATGTTGTTTTAGTAAAAAAATAAAAATCAATAGGTTGTAATTGAGTTTTTAACCAACTCTTGCCGGGTCGCCGAGTCAACCTGCCGGGTCAGTCGGGTTACCCTGGGTTTTGAATTTCTCTATTTTTTCTTAAACCCGGCTCGATTCCAGCCTTGGGTCAGCTGGTCCCGGGTTGACCTACCGGGTTGGGCCGGGTTTCAAAACTATGGGTCATCCACCTAGAAACCCAAGTCCAACCGACACTTGCAAAGGACTTTTCACATGCCAGTAGTCATAGTTTTGAAACCCGGTTCGGCCTGGCGGGTTGACCCGGGACCCGGCCGACTCGGGGCTGGAACTGAGCCAGGTTGATAAAAAAATAGGAAAAGTCATGACCCGGCGGGTTGACCTGGCAAATCCCTGTTAAAAACCCGGTTGCAACCCATTGATTTTTGTTTTTTTTTTTTTTTACTAAAACGACGCAGTTTTGAATTTTTTTAAAATAGGGATTGACCCGGCCGACTCGGTGACCTAGTCAAAACCTGGTGACCTGGTCAAAACCCGGAACCCGGGTCTTGGACCGCGGGTTTAAAAACTATGTCAATAGCCGCTTCTGGTCGGTTGGGGACCAAGGTGCTTTTAACTCACGGTAATGTAATACTGTAAGTAGTGTTTTTTAAAATATTTTTTATTTAAAAATATTTAAAAATAATAATTTTTTATTTTTAAAAATTATTTTTAACATTAATACATTAAAACAATTTAAAAACATATAAAAAATTTAATTTCAAGTAAATTTTATCTAATAAGTAATAGGATCGTGTTAGAAAGCAACACAAACACCCAGATTTTTTTAGTTTCAGGTAATTAGGTTTTTGATCAAAGAGGACTTCAACATGGGTTTTGTTTTGAAACAGTGGTGTAGGTTGTCTATTAATAAGGTAGGAGGCAGTTGCAAATGCATGCGGCCAGCATGAGGGAGCAAGGGAGGCATCGTAAAGAAGAGTCAGGCCTGTTTCAACAGGACGATGGTGTCTACGTTCAGAGCACCATTTTTATCGTGCAGAGGAAAACAGAACGCGAAAAGCTGCCCTGTCTGTGGATATACAATTGAGAAACTGGAAGGTTACAACCATGTCGAGTGTAAGTGTGGCCGGCATGTTTGCTGGGTCCGTTCATAGTTTTTTTTAGTAACCGTGAGGAATGCAATGTCCATCTGAGGTCTGTGCACGTGGGCATTACTTCATTTTTAACCACTTCCTTCTCCAGTCTTGTATTGTTTGTCCCTGTAAATACTTCACTGTATATACAGGAAATAGGAATGCGTAAACTAACAAGTAGGATTGTTTCCAGTATAGCCTACAAATTTTCTTTATATATCCCACTGTGTCCTCTCGTAGTTGGTGATCTACTGCTGCAATTTATTAACAGTTCGCGCTATGTTGTGTGATTTGGAAAGAAATTAGCTCATGCTGCATCCTGAATATATCTATGTACACATCACTTGCTTTTCAAAAATGTCTTAATTGCTTGGCGTCCCTGAGCCCATGCTTTTAGCTACTGTGTGAGGCTTGTCACTTGTCAGTTCGCAGCTCTTGTTGGGAAGAATTAGAGGAGCAAGAAGGAAGGGAAGCATGGTGGAAACATATTTAATTCGTATAATATTACTTTTCTAAGAGAGGAAGTTCCGTAAGCTTGGACTTGGACTCCAACTCTTTTAATACAGTTTATGGATAATTCTAGATAGTTAATAAGATAATCATATCATTAATTAATACTTATACATATGCATCTAGAAGAACTAAAAAGACATGACATGACTTCAAAATTAATTCCTATAGTTCTTGCTTTCTCCTCCTGTTTTGTGTCCAATAGTGCTTACTGCTGCTGCTACTTATGTTAACCTTCGCTGTAGTGGACCTTCTTGTTCATGCTCTGTTCCTTATTAGAACGTTGGTCCAGTCATCACAAAAGTGTAAGAAGGTGAGCAGGAAGATCATAACAAATAACAGCAACCAAATGCGAGTCCGAAGCCAACAAAGCCCAGAAAAAATTTCGAAGCCACATTTATCCAATACTCCCTGCTCCCATCGTCTGAACCCTCTTCTTCTTCAAACTGGTCTTTCACCTCCTTTGATCTACCACAAGCACAACACAATTTCTTTTCTTGCTGTTGCCATTGTTCTTCTGCCTTCAAAACTTGAAACTCAAGCAACCGCACCCATTGGCGATAAGCAAATAACTGAAAGGAATCGTGGAACAAAGCATTGGCAACACAATCCCTCTCCTTGATCAAACTTGCAGCCTTCCTCTCTGCATCCCTTGCTCTTGTTTGTGACAACCTTAATGCCTTCAAAACCTCCAACTTCTCATAATTCTCACCACCACAACCTCTATACACATCGAAATCATCATGATCATGTTCCCTTCCAATCATGCTAAAAGCCCTATTCATTGATGATATGACAGTCTTATCTGACCCAGAAAAGACCTTCAACGGAGGAGGTAGGTCACAATTCTGCATCAAGTCAAAACCAGAACTTGGAGAAAGCAAGGGGCCCAACAACAAATCATTCCCTTTCAAAGCTCTAGAATTCATCTTCTGGTTGTTTGATGCTGGCCATCCTGCCATTTTTTAGACTAATTTGCTTAAAGGATTTATGATGATAATTTTTGAAGGAGATGGCAATACGAGACGTGAAGGAAAGAAACAACGGGTTGGTAAGGGAAAGAAGCCAGGTTATGGGCAGATACGTTAACTCAGCGGACGTGTTTGTGATAT
>Ga0325401_1001056_pt1 | contig 22386 bp, 14 predicted proteins | sample PopdelMetagenome_FD_205666 | JGI IMG/M metagenome (GOLD analysis project Ga0325401, IMG submission 205666) | Populus deltoides microbial communities from Bellville, Georgia, United States - Xylem-PdKOR-R2 | ecosystem: Host-associated > Plants > Phyllosphere > Stem > Wood/Secondary xylem | place... | reverse complement strand
TTATAACCCGTGTCACAGGTTTACAGGTTAACTTTGTTGACTCGAGTATTTTTGTATTATAATTTATTGTTCACCACCTCACAAAACACTACTCATTTCAATGGTGTTTTTTTCTTCCTTTGGCATTTTTAATCTATATTTATTTTTTAATTTTATACTTCAACATTTATTTTATTGAAGATTAAGCTTTGTAATTTATTATGATTTGCTTTATATATGGTTAACTCGATTGACTTGAATTTTTTTTTTTACTATAATATAAACTAAAAGAGGTGTTGTTCACCACCTCAAAACATATTTATTTTATAGTGTTTTTTTCTAAATAATTTTTTTTTAATTTCATACTTCAACATTTAGTTTAGTAGAGATTGAATTTAATAATTTATTGTGGTTAGTTTGGTCTTATAACCAGTGTCATAGGTATAATAGGTTAACTCGATTGACTCCAGTTTTTTATTTTTTTTGATTGGTATGTTTTTTTAATTTTTTTTATTTCAACATTGAATTGATTGAAAATTAGGTTTCATGATTTATTTTTATTTGTTTTCTATGAAATTATCTCAAATTCATGGCTTAGGTTACAAATTTGGTGAGTTAACCCAATAAACTCGAGTTTTTTTGTCTTTTTTCGGCATTTTTTCAATTTCATCCTTCAGCGTTGAGTTGATTATGAATTAGGCTTCATGATTTATTTTGGTTCACTTTATAAGAGATTATTTGTGTTTTATAACTCAGGTCACGTGTTTTGCAGGTTAACCCGTGTAAACTGAAGTAGTTTTATTGTGTTTAATTTTTAGATTGATTTTTTTTTTAATTTCAACATTAAAAAATGAGTTTATTGAATATTGAGCTTCATAATTTGTTTTGATTTGTTTTTTATGAGGTTATCACAATCTCATTACCTTGGTCACAGGTTTGGCAGGTTAATCCGGCTTGACTTCAATAATTGTTTTTATCTATTTTTTATAAGGTTACCCCGATCTCATGACTATGATCGTGGATTTGACAGGTTAACTCAAGTTAAAAAAAAATTATTATTTTTTAATTTATTTGTTTTACAATTTCATCTTTCAATATTTGATTGATTTGGAATTAGGCTTTATAATTTTATTTTTTTTGCTTTTTATAAAGTTATCTCGGTTTCATTATCCAAGTCACGGTTTTGGTGAGTTAACCCGGGTTGCCTCATGTTTTTTTTAATTTTTTTTAATTTTATTCTTTAATATTTGAATTGTTTATCCCGAGTCGTGGGTTAACTCAAGTTTTTTAGTCATTTTTTAGTTTTTTTTCTCAACCTCATCTTTCAAATTTTAATTAATTTATAATTAGACTTCATATATTTTTTTTTAACTTTTTATGAGGTTACTTAAGTCTTATTATTTAAATCACGAGTTTGACTAATTAACCAAAGTTGGCTCGATTTTTTTAATCTTTTTTAGTTAATATCTTTTTCAATTTCATCTTTCAAATTAATTGAAAATTAAAATTTATAATTTGTTTTAACTTAATTTTCATGGAGTTATCTCAGGCACTTGACTTAAGTTGCAGTTTTGATGAAAGGTCAACCCGAGTTGACTTTAGTTGTTTGTTTTTTAGTTTTTTATTGATTTTTTTTATTTCATCTTTTAATATTTATTTAATTAGAAATTAAGTTTTATATTTGGCTTTGATTTTTTTTATGGGATTATCCTAATTTCATGTTTCGAGTCGTAAATTTAATAGATTAACCCGAATCAATTTAATATGTTTTCACCTTAATATATTTTTTTAAGAACATGTTATATTTTTTTTTATCAAATTATATTCTAATGGATTTTTAAATTATTTTGAATTTATAAAATAATTAAATCAAAATCCAATCAATTTTTATACAACTTTTTTTGTTTCATAGTACAAAACATATTAGTAACATCTATATGTTTTTTTATATTAAAACATTTATATGACCGGCAGCGCGGGCAACTATTTAGTACGCTGCTAAAAGAATAGAAGAAGAAAGTTGGCCATCAAAATTGCCGAACCTCCCGTCTCCCTCTCTCTCCTTCTCTCTCTCCAAACTTCAACGTCTGGAGTCAAGTTCAGCATAGAATCTGGGAACTCCAAACAGCCGTTGGTTGATCTTGATTCTGTTTTTGTTGGAATCAAATTGCATGTAGAAAACAAACTTTCCTCTTTCCTTTTCCACCTTCACTGTCAAGTTGGTGGCTGTCACTCACTCTGTATCTATCAATATCATCATCAACCATCAACCCTTTTTTCCTGTCATTTCCGTCATCAAAAAGACTAAACCTGAAGTGGGTTCGTATTCTTTTGCCAACTCAATCCCTTTAAGACATTACAAATTTGGGTTTTGTTTATTCTTGAACTACACAACTGGGTTTTTGGAAATTCTTTGTAGATTGTTATGTGTTTGTGTTTAACAGAGATATTAAGAGAAAAAAAATGTTGAGCTTTAAGGAGTTTTGTACAACGAAAACGTTGGTTGCTCTTGGGTTGGGACAGTTTCTCTCTCTCCTTATTACTTCTACTGGATTGTCATCCTCTGAACTTGCTAGAAGAGGTGCAACTCCTGTTTCTTCTTTCTTTAGCTCATTAAAGATTTGATTTTTATATCTTTACTTGCTCAGAATTCGTTTCCTCCGCCCCCCCCCCCCCCTGATTAGCTAGCTGTGTTGTTGTTGGATAGCAAATTTCTTTTTTTTTTTTTTTGTTTTTGATAGAGTAGTATTCTAACTCGATTCCCTGTATATATTTGCCATTTCAATTCAGGAATTAATGCACCGACTTCTCAGTCTTTTCTCAACTACGTTTTCTTGGCCATTGTTTATGGAAGTATTATGCTTTACAGGAAGGAAGCACTTAAGGTGATTTTCTTTGTTTCACCTTTAAATCCAATTCTTCACAAACACCCCCCCCCCCCCAATTATTGACTACAAGCAATTGGTTAGTTATCAGTATGTAATTTAAAAGTGAACTCATTTGCTGAATTTGCTTCAATAATTGGAGTTCTGTGTTGTTCGGAAGTGATTGGTTATACAAGAATGTCTGTCATTAAGCTGCGGGGATGCAGTGGATGAGTGTAAGAAAGCAAGGACATGAAAAACTGAGAGAAATCCCGCTTAGGAGAGTTCCTGATGAAATAATTCCTCAGAGTAGAACATTGATGCAGATGCAATATAAACCAATTTGAGTTGATAGTGAAGAATTTGGGACATGAAAAACTGAAAGAAATCCCGCTTGGTCATTTTTTGAGGTGATAGGAGAGTTCCTGATGAAATAGTTCCTCAGAGTAGAATATTGATGCAGATGCAATATAAACCAATTTGAGTTGATGGTGAAGAATTTGGGCCGAAACTTTTTTTTCAATGATCTTTTTCATTGTTTTCCTTTTTTTTCCTTCATTTTAATTTTAATTTTAATTTGAGATGTTTATGTTGTTGCATCTCCTTTCGGAATCTGTGCAGGCAAAATGGTACTACTATGCGATTCTTTCATTGGTGGATGTAGAAGCCAATTTTCTTGGTGAGTATATTACTTTAGTGGCGGTACTGACTAGGTATTTAGGTCTTGTATTTTCTGCACTACCGTCGACTTTTAATCTAAACATTTGTACTAACAGCTTTTTTTTTCCCTTTGCTTTCAATCTTTTTTAACCAATCTTGTATTTTTAGTATCTACAGACTAGAGAATCCTAAAGATGTAAACTTCCTGCTAGGAAATTGCATCTCTTGATTTTAAAGCAAATAATCAATTTGGTATCGGTGGTCTTTTCACTGAAGCCCCATTCATTCTCTCTGATTAGCATCTAGTTGTGATTCTATGAAATTGCATTAAGTACTTTAAATAGACATTTTGCTCCTTGTGGTGTGGTCAATCATGAAGCTGGTTACTTCTCACACATTCTCAGCAGTATAGAGTTGCATCTGCTGCTGATAATCTGTTCTGCTATATGGTTGAAACAATTCTTAAAAGAATTAGTGAATTGATAAATGAGAACAAGTTATTCTACCTTGATGTCACTGACCTTACTGGCACTTGCTTTGTATTTTTTCAAAAAGAAATGCTACCTAATCCTTTCATTATTAAAGTGTAAACTGAGAATTATGACTGTTAAAGTGATTCATGTTTATGATAATTGATCTTATCCTCATTCATGAGCAGTGGTGAAGGCCTATCAGTACACATCGATCACAAGTGTCATGCTGCTGGACTGTTGGTCAATCCCTTGTGTTATGGTTCTTACATGGTTTTTCTTGAGCACAAAGTACAGATTCAAGAAAATAGCTGGAGTGGTAGTTTGTGTTGCAGGCCTTGTTATGGTTGTTTTTTCAGATGTTCATGCTGGTGATCGATCAGGTAAACATATGATGTTTCATTCAATTTACCATAATTTTGTCCTGCCTCCTTCATTCATTTTTCTTTAGTGTTTGGTTGTTGTTTGTTCCATAACCTTAGGCTAGGCCATCATTTATACTCAATGGTAAATCATAATATATCTTTTGGAGGGAATTTTTCCATTTCCTTATAGCCGTCCTTGAAAATAGTATGTTATGTTGGTGGTGTCTTGATTGTTTCACTTGCTTGTAAACCAGGCAAGGTTGGTATTATCAATTACCTTGTATGCCTAAATTCTCCAGTGCTGGAGATACTATCTCCACTTTAAACTTTAAGATTCAAGATGCAACTGTAGCCATGTTATTGTGTATAATATTTTATATCCATTTCCATTAAAGTTTTGTCTCGTAGCATTGAATGATCATCTCTTAATAAGTGGGCTTTTTTCTTGTAGGAGGGAGCAACCCTCGTAAAGGAGATGCTCTTGTTATTGCTGGTGCAACGCTGTATGCTATCAGTAATGTCAGTGAGGTAAGCCAAGTTGCATGCTATAATTTTGTCTTGCTGAATATTGGTTCATGTTCTCTGATCCTCAATGCTGCTTCCATTTGGCAGTTGTTCTCTCACGAGCTTACTGTTTCACAAAAGTGTTACTGACATTCTAGTTGATTATAGTGTGTACAATGATGATCTTAATCCAATTTTCGCTTTTATTTTTGGTTTTTAGTTTGACCTTGGGAGGCAAGGTAAATAGCTGTTACCCTCTTCTTGATATTTGCTGCAAAACTTTTACATATAAACAAGGCAACCAAAAACAAAAGGAAAAAAACAGAGAAACAGGGAGAGAAAGCTAGCTTAATTCGCTCTTTCTATCCTCATGCTACAGCTTGATTTTTTTTATTTGAGGTTTAGGTTTGAAGTTGATTCTCCAGATATTGATTGGATGGTTTCTTATTTATGAATTGCAAATAATTCTTCTATTGAATAATTTAAAGTCTAAGTTTTTATTCATTCTATCAAGGGGGCTTTAAAGTAATATATGTTTCAATGATATAAATTTTTTATATTTGCTCAGTAAATAAAATGATTTATCCAAATTTTATTTCCAACTGTTATGCAGGAGTTTCTTGTGAAAAATGCTGATAGAGTTGAGCTCATGTCGCTTCTGGGCTTTTTTGGTGCCATAATCAGTGCCATTCAGATGTATCCTTAATTTAATGACTCATTTTGATAGCTATAAGGAACATCAGCTTTTCTACTGATGAGTTACCTTATTTTATTCTGCATAAAATTTTTAATTGTTTCTTAAGTGATCGACTTCAAAACTTCATGATATCCAAAACTTGTGATTGTTTGGTTAAGTTGATTGTGCGGTTCAAGTTGGTAAATTGTTGCTTTTTTCTTCCAATTTTTATTCCTTAGTGATAACAACAGAAGTATTCTGGAGTGCAACGAAGTTAAATCTATTCACTGGTCAGTTGGGGCAGTATGTTTCTTGTCTATTCTCTTCTTCCAAAGCTTTTATATCTTGCATTTATTTTTGCTTTTATTCTTGTTCTCTTAACTCACCAATCACAATAGAATGATAGCTTGGTAACTGATGGTTTAATAGTTCTGTATAGATGTCTTTGTAATTTACTCCTGGTGTTATATGATGCTTAACCAAAATCAATTCAAACACATCAGTAAAATGGCTCAGACCAAAAAAATTCAAGAGAAAGATATGAAAATGAAGGTGGGGTTTAAATATCCTGTCAGTATCAATGGGATAATTGATTTGCTTTAAATTTAATGCATGAATTTAATACATATAGAAGTTTTGAAATTTATTCATGCTTAGAGTTTAATTTCATTTGTTTGCTTTATGGTTTTGGTTTCAGGCTCTTCCGTTCTTTGGATTTGCAGTGGCAATGTTCCTGTTCTACTCATTAGTCCCGATCCTGCTTAAGGTATGGATGTGAGTTACCTTAGGACTAACTAAAAGTTTGTAAGAACATGGCCAGACATTGGAATGAAGAACTTCAAATTGGAGTTTGAAAGATGATGGTTGATTGTGAGCTGCCTCTTTGAATTGAATTTCTTTTTCAAATTTTATAGCTTATATGTATCAGATTAAAATCTTCTTAGCACCTAAAACACTTGTTATATTAATAGAAATCTGTTCATATCCCACATATACACTACCAATGATTAACTTGGAACCTTTCTATCAGTCTTTAATTACGTTCTAAATTAATAGAGTGTTTTGATTGTCACTTTATCATCCATCAATTATTAGCACCAATATAATGCTTTGTGAGATGGTGCCAAGCCAACCATTAATAGGGCATGAATACGGTTTCAACTCACATAATCTATGACAGTTTGGTGCTAGCATGAGAGGAGCTAATCCATATGTATCAGTTGTGCTTCTGTTATTATTTAAACCTGCACTCTTTTGCTGTCAAGGACCTTGTGGTGTTGCTACTGCCAGCATCATTGTTTCCAATTTTCAACGTAAAATTTATTCTTGACTGTCAAGCTGCCATCACCTTCATCTTATGTCTTAACTTCAGAGAGTTCTTGTCTTTTTTACCTGTTTTTCACGAGCCCAGGTGGGGCTCTTATCATTTATTGTAAATTTGAACTTTTTATACCTGCAACTGTAACTTTTGGACAAATGCGTAGTTCAGTCTGATATTCCAAACAGAGTTTTATTCAACACTCGAGGACAAGTATTAATTAGGCTGACCCCATGGATGATTTATACTAGTGCGTGCATGTGCTCACCTTAATATTCTGACTCCTGCTATTTACAGATTAGTGGCTCCACAATGCTCAACTTGTCTTTGCTGACATCAGACATGTGGGCCGTCGTGATTCGCATCTTTGCTTACCATGAGAAGGTTTGTTAACTAATAACATTGTATGAATATGAGAATCCAAGTTCTATGCACGCCCAAATGTTTACACTTGGAATTTTCCCTCTGATGTCAATACTGTTCAGGTTGATTGGATGTACTTTTTGGCCTTCGCTGCTGTTGCTGTTGGGCTGGTCGTTTATTCGGGGTATGCAATTTTTTTTTTTTAATCTTTCTCTCTGTTGCAGGTGATAAATTCATATGAATAATAAAAAATCTCTCTGGGCTTTGATGTTTACCTAAGCTCCTTTATCAGGTGCACTAACTAGCAAATGAGTTGAAGTTTGGGTTTGAATAAACTGTATGTCGTTACATACCCCAACTCTGTTATGATTCCAAAGGTTAGATCACGGAAAATATTTTGGATGAAGTAGGTCTGCCGGACTTTGATGCAAGGTTCAAAACAGAGTAATATTTAGCCATGCTAGGTTTGTACACAAGCTTCGCTTAGTTAAGGCTACATGAAATGGACCTGATGGTGTTTTAATGGCTAGGCTATTCCCATTTCTGTCATGTTGAGCATGCTCTATTCATTTTACCTTTCTTGGCCCCTTGCTGCAAGTTACTTTTTGTGATCCTAATGCTCCGAGGATAGACTAATTCACAATTCCAGTAGAATCTTTTGTTTTCTTGTCTGTTAGTTTTCTTCATTTCTTTCCCTTTCTTTCTTTCTTTGTTTTTTTTTTTGGGACTTTCTGGCTGTACTCTTATTGCCATTTCATCTTGCTCTAGGCTTTTGGGTTAAACTACCGTTTTTATTCGAGTCTTTGCAAATGAGTGTCAGCCAAGTTGTGCTCTTTTGAAATAGAAATTGCTGTGAATGATGACGTTTAGGGTCACTTATTCAGTACAGGGGGGAGTTTTTGTGAAAGTCGAGTAGCGTCAAAAATATATGTTTGCACAATTGTGGAATCGCCTTGGTGCACAGTCTATATTGCACAGTCGATTTTGGAAGTTGGGTTTGCTGCTTGGAATCAGTCACTGTCCAAAGGAACAAAAACTACGAATGCTGCTGCTCTTTTAATAATGTAATAAAACTGGTATTGAAATGCTTGATCAATCACCATCCTTTCATGGACAACTTGGTTTTGGAAAATGGCTTGCTGGCATGCAGTTAAAAAATATCTGATGTCACTGAAATTTCACTCTGGTGTGCGATAATGAAAAATAAAAAAAATTAATATAACTCTTCTCACGTGTTCTTCATCTCATCCCTTGGCAATATGATAATAGGTCACTTTCTCCCTTGTGTGAGCCAACCATATTACACGTGCCCAACTCTTATGTTTTTTATGCAGGGGTGACAAGGAAGAGGATCAACACTGTGCTTATGTTGTTGATGAAGACGCTGAGTGTAGCAGTAAACATTTTGATGAGGAGGCTTGTTCTGGAAACCGCAGTCAACTATACTTGGGAGCTCAAAAACCGGGGATAGTAGCAAGCGTGATCTTGCTAGCACCGGCATTGGAGATGGCCAAGACATTGAGAACAAGAATGTGGGAAAAGATGTATGGGGGAAGAAATCATAGTTAGGCATCAGAGGAAGAAATATGAAAATGAGAACATAGGAAAAGTTGCAGGGGCAAGAAATCACGACTTAGGATCTGCTTTCAGGATGAGAAAGGGCACTCGTCTCACTGCTGCTCCAAAATACTGTAGATGTCAGCTAAGTTGGGGTGTTGGGTAGCAGAAAAGGAGGGGGACAATCAATAATCAATTTACAGCTTCTAAGTTTTTTTTTTATGCATAATAGCAGTTCTTCATTTTATGTTGTATTACACTTTGTGATCACCAGTCATTTAATTTAAGTATATTTTTAACCTTTCTTATTATTTATAACGTGTTAGGGTTTGTTTCACCAACTTGACAAATGGTTTTTGTTAAAAAATTGACAAACTACTTTGGTGTGCAACTGCACAGTAGTAAGATAAGCGTACCGTTTTCTCCAGATTTGATTCCTGGTTTCACCGGTAGTGGCAAAAAGCTTAAACAGTAAGATCGCAAGTGCAAAGCCAAAGATTTTCACAACCGCTCCTTCCTCCCCGCCCCTAAATTTTCCTCGAGCTTGAAAACCTGCCTTTCCTTTTTCTTGAGAACGTTGAAAACTTAACCTTAATGCACCATGCACGCACGCATTCAAACCTATAGAAACTTGACTGTTAGTGAATCTGAAAGAATGCTGGATTTGAGTGCGGGGCATAAAGAAATTCAGCCACGTTAACAATATTGGAGGAACAAGATAGCTCCTTCTGGTCCTTTATTGAAATAATGTACAAACATGTTAGCACAACCTGTTGCTGACAAATCTCCACTTGGTTTAAAAACAAAGGGGAAAAAAGAGAACTAAGCCTGCACTTTTTTTTTATGAATAAAGCCCTCATTAAGATTAGTTACATGAAGAGAACTATGACTTGGAGTCCCCAAGCTCATCTTCGTGTCTTCTAAACTTTTTTCGGCGAGATCGAGGGAACAACAGCTGATGCATCTGCTTTTGTGCAGCAACTTCACAGGTAGCCTGCAAATTATATTTAGACAAAAAATCAACAAAAGTGTAACCTTTTATCCTGGATACTTTGTGTCAAGACCCGCCAAAGAGCGTGTCGCTCAATTTCAAGAACAATGGATGCCTCTATTAATTCCAAAGGCACCAATAAAACTTAAATGTTTCTTGCTTGTGAAGTTATTGAGTACAAGTTTTCCTGCATATCTCAACTGTGCATTAGATTACTTACCCGGACTTTGAAGGGGAATCGATGAGTTCGTGCTTCCACCCCAGAGAAAATTCTAACATCCATGCCAAGGCTATCAATCCCAACCAAATTAGCTGCCTATATAAATTCAAAGGCGCATCATGAAAAGGAAAGGAAACAGACTGACCAACTATAAATGACTGTGCTTGAGCAGGAGAGCAAACAGAAGGTTCTCATAAATGTTGCACTAGTGTCTTAAACCAAAGATTGAAGAATGTTGTGAAAGAGACTCCAATCAAATTCTTAGTTCTAATCTTCATCACAATGATTGGATAGCCTATTATGGTTGTTTTAGATAGCCTGATATGGCTTACAATAAAAAATAAAAAATAAAAGACCTGATGCAATAGGATATAGGGTAGCTGTATATTTGGACATCCACCTTCATTCCAATTAGTTTTTATAGCTTATAAATAAACACACAAGGACAAAATGAGTTAATTTCCACTAATAAGTTTATAGCATCTCTTTGGGAGATTATTGTTTGATGGATTCAGATGCTGTTCTTAAGGGCTTAATTGCATATTAGATTGTGTTTCACTTTTTTCCTATCTTAAGTGGTAATAGAATACTATTCACAGTTGATTTAATGGCATAACATGGATTTCAGAGAAAAGTTTTCAACAATGGCAATAGGGAAGACATGGATCGTTCAAGAGTACTATTATGGAATTGTGAAAACAACAGTTTTTGCAATCAGGATTTTTCTCATAGCCAATCTATTCATAAATACAAACACAGTTTTCAATATTTTCTTGACTGCAGATTACTTGACAAAACATTTTGTAAGTGGTTGTCAAAACTTAGCCCATTATGACTTTAATGAAATTCTTGAAGATCAAAGAATGAAGCTTACTGTAAACTTCAAGATGATGTGATAGAGTGGTTAGATCACTTTCAATCTTGTCCAGTTTGACAAGGCAAGTTTAAAACCAGTTCACTGGCAAGAACGGAAAAGGTGATATTGGGATTACACAGGTAACTGAATGTTTTGTTTTGCCTCAAAATGTTGATGCATGCACAGAAGTATGTCACTTTATTGAGAGAGAAAACCAATCAGTGGTCGGGTGCTCTTAAATCTGAAGCTGATCCTGTAACTGTTAATTTTGATTCTTTGAATATCAATGAGCCACAACGTATAGATTTCTTGGTTTGGAATTTTCTTTTCCATGACCATCCATATATTGATTTGTCAAGAAAGGTTTCAAGTTATGCAGCTTTTCAAAGATGTTTTAAGTCCTTCATTTGTTGTTCAAAGCGGACAAGCTCTAATTTTTTTTTGTCATGAATGTGAGTGTTTGTTGCCTATGAGTACTACGAACAGGTGTACATAGAACAACAAAGACAGGATGATGAACATGTTAACTTTTTTATCAGAGGTTTGCTTGCAAGTTCCTATAACACAATCTCACATATCCAAGCAAACAAGAAATGTGCTCTACAGATCATAGCAAATAAATATGCTGTGTAAAGCTTGCAAGTAATTTGAAAAAAGAAACCAAAAATATCGAGGGATAGAAATCCAAAGCATTTATTTACCTCAACATGAAGACCCTTCTTCTTACAAAGAGCTTTAAGAGCAACATTGCATCTACTTCCCTTTCCGCTAAAGTGCTCTAGAATTGCTGAAGTAGAGTGAGCAAGGACATCAGGCTCTGCATCTTGAAAATCTTGTAAACTAACCACAGACTGCAATACCCAAAGAAATGCACGTTGTAATGGGCAAGGTTGAACTGTGGTACGTGGAAATCACTGGAATTTAGCAATGGCTGAAAAAAATGTCATTCTGAAAACAAATTCCTTGAGTAAAACATCAATCATATTTTTTTTTCAGTTCACATTCGTCTTAATTATATTTCAAAGCAAAATCTAACCCCCCTGCCCCTGGGAGCTGGGCCCCCAACCACCCCAAAGAAAACATGCAATGCCATGCAGGTCATGATTTATGTGCTGAAAATATGGTTATTATGTAAATACCTGAGACCCGTACAACGAAAATAGCTCTATTCTCAAGATCTCCAAACGGTGGAGAGTTGAGCCAGAGCTGCTTCCATCGCTTTTGGAGCTAAAGCTCAAAATTTCTCCATCTAATGTGGCAAAAAGGATAAATATGATGAAATAATTGCACAACCTCATAACAAGCATGTTCTAATGCAAATGAGAGAGAATGCCACCTGAAAATGTTGTTCTTCATAGATCAGATTTATACTAAATACCAAGAACTTCCCTTGAATGAATAAATATATAATATCAGGCACACATTTCATTCTTTTAAATGGTGAAAAGTTACATAAGAACCATCACTGAAGAGTATTGGCAAGGAAGCATGCCATCCCTAAAATCCAACTTGGTGTAGATACTCAATTCATAATCGACAAATGCAACTATTTTGTTCCTTAAAGTATCCATCTGATTTCAGTATCCCCATCAGTCCCACTCCACTAGTGTGATTCAGCTAAAGGTAGGTTCATTACATGAAGAGTAGGAACAAAGAATGGCAAAAACAGCAAAAAAATAGAAACATGGTAAACATGAGTAGAATTGAAGTTGGAGATAAGGGAATAAGATTTAGGTTTGACAAAAACCTCTAACTTCTGTAATTGATTGACAAAATGAGTTGTCTTGTAAAAATAGCCCTAGCAGCTGATCTGCACTGGTTAAAAGTTCTCAATCCTAATTGTTATAGAACAATAAATTACTACTCATCCTAATTGACTTATATTATTAAAAGTCAAATGCTAGTAACATGAAAACTGGAAATCCTATAAGGATTGCTAACAAACAAAAATCAATAAGCAAACTTTAGAAGTTTCTGCATTAGATAGTTTGGCAAGGTAAGCACAACGATTAGATACCTTTCCAGTCTGAATTATAGCCATCACTATCTTCACAGTGAAATGACCTTCTTAAGTATGATTCTTCATCAGCAAAAGATGGCCTCAGACAACCCACAATAGAAACACCATTTGATGGATGGTCCATTTTTCTACAGTATTCCATATTGATTGCCTATGAGGATGGAAACATCAGGTAAATAAACAGTAAAAAAAATAAAAGAACATGTCTTTCCATATCGTTTCTCATGTACCTAACTCAACCAATTCGCTCCTTACCTAATTTTTGGCATGAAAAGACTTTTAGATGCCTTTTCTATTACTTTTTTAATTGCTTTCACATTTTCTTCTCACAAATGTTTTCTTTTGAGAGATTTATGGGGGAGTTCCTCTCATTATTCTTCTTTGCATAACATGTTCTGATACTTGATTTCTTTACTTTTTTGCATATTAAAATCTCTAATCTGATTAAAGGTTTGTTTTAGTTTATACAATTTCTCACTTACATTTTAGTCCCCGTGGAATCCAGATTTGTTTTCTGCTTAGTGTGCAATTACAGATCAATGGTTCTTTGTTTCTTTGTATCTTAGTTTTTTCATTGCGCATATGCTGGGCACATTACAGATAATATAGACATGTTTTGAAAGGGTACCACAATTTCCTAAAATTATTGTCCTGTAAGAATGCATACGGCATTTCAAAATTGCAATTTTGATGTTTATGAAAACAAGGAAAACAGATAAGATGATACAAATCCGCATGCCAAATAAAACGGGCATTTGGTAAACTCTCCTGGTGACCATCTGACTGTTCTCCAAACTATACAAACTGAGCCAGTACCAGGCCATTTCCATGGTTGTATGACAGATATGGTTTCTCCACTAGAAGTATAGAATTAATATTAACCATGGGTTCAGTAATGTCCATGCAGAACAATTACTAACAAAAACAGTCAAACACCAAATATCCTAAATTGAAAGAATACTCAAAAATACTAATAATGATTGCCAGTCACCAATCTTCATTAAATTCAATCTTTATTAAGATTTCCAGGAACACATAATGAATAATGAAGATTTTCATTCAAGTCAGTAATCCACTATATTAACTAGGAAACCAAGTTGTAATCACCTTTGTCATGCACTTGGAAAAATAAATAGGATGAACCAAGCTGAAAGTATCTGGCATTCCCCAATCAACTGAAACTTCAGAATCCATTGCCTATTTGATGTTCATGTAACTTCAATTTGCAAAACAACTCAAAAGGGTCTCCAAGATTCAGCACAGAAATGAAGAGAAGTGATTCCTAACCTCAAAGTAATCCTCGTCGAATGGTAAATCATCTTCGCTGCCAATGTTGAAAATACTGTATTCATTGGCTACCTTTTTATTTTCATAGATTGGGATATCCATCCCGATCAAAACATTCTGAAGAGAATGCATGAATACTTTAAGAAGCAATTTAAATTCATGCAACTCAAGCAACATAAAAGAATTATTAAGGTAACTTACAAACAAACAAAAAGAAAGAGAAAAAACAATTTACAAGGATTACATGTTCCACCTGTTATTTTTAAAACACGTACTTTAAATACTATGGTTGCATGCCAGTTGTCCCTTAGGCCATCTGTTAGTTGACCGACAGTTAGATTCTAGACCTACAAATTAAGGGGCTTTAAAGGGCTGTGTTTCTTTTTTAAGCCAAGGATATTCTATTGTCTTGAATATTTTTTTGTTGTGTAAGGAATACAGATCTGAGCATGGGTAACAATAAATCTTTAAGGTGAAATAACAACTTTATGCAGGGCAGTTGTTTTTCTACCGCTATAAATCAGCAAGGTGCAGAGAATTTTTTAAAATAAAATGTGCAATGTGTAACCAGAGCAAAACTTGGGAGTCCATAATTTACTGTAAAAAATATCAAGGCAGAATCAACCAATTTATCTTATTGCTAATCCCTCTCCATTATGTATTACCCTTGCACTGATAATGAAATTGATACACTATTTTTAGGGTTACTTACACAAGTAAAAGTTATCTATTAAAAACGGCTCCGATGGAGACCAAACACTTGCATATAACACAAACTGCATAGCAAGTGCACAACAACCAACAAGGTCTAAGTATCACTTTAGGCATCCAAAGGTTTTCACTGTATTCCAGAAGTGTCTTAATCCAATTGTCTAATAAATAGGATAACAAGGACTACAAGCCCTTGAATCTCTTTTCTTGAACTTACTCCATGAAACTAAGAAAATATTATAGGAATTCACTTCTATAGCTCCCTATTCATGTACAAAAATCTCCACCTCTCATCATTGCTTCTCTAGTTTTTGCAGTCTTCTTTTTCCCTGTCGCCATAAATTTACATGTTACGATTCAAATATGCATCTTATTGAAGAACTTTCTGGTTTACTGGACTTCTAAAGGTTGAGTGTACATTGAAAATCACCCAAAATATGCCTTCTCATTCAACTTGTTCACTACAGTGCTATAATGTTTTTGGTTAAGGGCAGGGCAGGGCAGTGGCCCTAGGCCCCTCAAAGTCCTAAAAAGTTTCAAAATCCCCCCCAGTATGAATTTTCAATTTAGTACTACGAAACACCACCCCCCCCCCCCAAAAAAAAAAATAATAAAATAATAATAATAATAATAATAATAATAAATTAAAAAATAGAATATTACACTCTTTTCGCCAAACACCATTGTCTGGATTCATCCTAGATTGTCAATAAACAATAACAAATAAGTGTGTCCTCACCACAGGGTTGCTAGCTCCTCGATCTTGTAAGATATTTTTATCATCAAAAATTTCAAAGAATATATCTGAGAAGAAATTCAAAATAAGATAAAAAAAAAAAAATTTGGGTCAAATCAATCAAGTTGATGTTTTACATAATTACTCACGAACATTACAGCTAGAATATACCTCCATATTCATCAATGATATACTGAAATTCAGTCCAGGAAATTTGTTTGTGTGGTTCACAGTGCACAGATCCAGGAAAGACCAGCAAAGCACTGGTGTTAGCCTAAGACAAAATGAAAAGCATAGCCATGATTATGAATTCTTGCATCGAGAAATAATCATGGCATTGACAATTTAATGATTCCCATGAAACTATCCAAGCACCCACCTCAACAGTTGTCCTTGCTATTTCAGCAGAGGTGAGCTGAGTTTCACGTGTCCTTTTGCTGATTTTCACTTCTTCTAGTGGATGATAACCTTGATGAATTGTGTAATTAGATGAATCAGGAACTGAATCAGAGTAATCAGCAGCAACTGAAACTTTCAAAAGGCAAAGTTCACGGTCCACAGATGACCATTGAAACTGTGTTGATCCAAAAAATGGATTTCTGTACCTAAAAGTTACCATAAAAAATGTTATCTCAGTAAAATATTCCAGTGAAAACCGGCTTATCAGAAAATACAGGATTGAAAGAATATCAATGCCTTCTTTTTAGATGCTTGGAGTAACTATGTCTTTTCAATGGAAAAAAGAAAAGAAAAAAGAAAAGGGGAGAGCACAGATACTGAAATGCATATATGTAGATAGAATTTTGTTAAAAATATTAAAACATGTAGAGAATTTTTTAAGAAAAAAAATAATATGGAAGAACCAAATCTCTCTCGTGCACATTTAAACATGATTTCCAACTTCCTATACTGCCTAACTTTATCAAAAATACACACACACACCTTATGCTGGAAAGGTCACAAGATCTACAACTATTAATAGGAGATTTGATCCAACCATTTGTGAACCCGTATGGTGTTGAGCAGCAAATTCTATCTGCCTGGCTTAGATGACAATGGGAAGCACCTGAAAACAGTAAACATAAATGTCATTAAAACACCTTGTATGAAATAACATGAAGAGCTAAAATAGGAGCAACTATTATTGAGATAGAAGATTTCAAGATGCATATAGATGACTTATTAAAACTAGGAGTAATTAGAAAGTCAAATTCTCCGCACAAGTCGGCGACTTTCATAGTTAATAAACACTCAGAATAGGCAAGAGGTAAAAGTAGAATGATTATAAATTATAAAAGATTAAATGATAATACAAAGGCAGATGGGTATGATATACCTGATAAGACACAATTAATTAATAGAATACAAGTTTTAGCTAGATCCCCTAATCATTGATTCAAGGAAGAAGGGAGAAGGAAAGGTTGGCTTTGATTCCAGATGTTGACGTAATAGAAGGAAAAGTCCCTTGCTTAAGCCACAGGGCTAGATTGGGTGCGAATACCAGATATCAAATATACTTTCTGGGTGTTCTCCGAGGTGTTTTATTTTATTGAAATAAACAAGGGCCAATACAATAGGGGATCCTACAGCCTAAATATCTTCTTCTCGTATCGCAAGGTGTTCTCAAACGGCGAAGCCTTAACACAATTAATTAATAGAATACAAGGTTGTTTTATATTTAGCAAGTTTGACTGTAAGAGTGGTTTTTGGCTAGTTAAGATGCACCCAGACAGTATAGAGTGGACAACCTTTACATGTCCACAAGGTCATTACGAATGGTTAGTTATGTCATTTGGCTTTAAAAATGCACCAAGCGTATTTCAAAGAAAAATTGATGATATTTTCAGAAAACATTCAGAATTCGTTTTAGTAAACATAGATGATATATTGGTATTTAGTAAAAATAAACAAGATCACATAGGTCATTTACAAGTAGTTTTTGCATAATTTATTAGCCATGGAATAATTATTAGCAAAAAGAAAATGGAGTTATTTAAGCCACATATTAAATTCTTAGGAGCTGAAATTGAGAAGGTAAGATAAAATTGCAAGACCACATTAGTAAAAAGATCTTAGACTTTAAAGAAAAGATTTTAAATACAGAAGAATTTGCAAAAGTTTTTAGGACTAGTCAATTATGCTAGACCATACGTTAAAGATATAGGTAAAGGTAATAGGACCTCTATGCTCTAAAACTAACCTAATTGGACAGAAGCATTTTAATATAGAAGATATCAAACTAGTCAAAAAGGTCAAAGAAATGGTAAAGAATTTACCACCGCTAAGATTACCTTTGGATACAGACTACATGATTATAGAATCAGACGTTAGTGATCTAGGTTGGGGAGCAGTATTGCTTTGAAAACCCAACAAGTATTCACTTAAGAATACAGAAGAGATTTGTAGATACAGTAGTGGTAAGTATAAAGAAAAAGGCAATGAAAGCTCCATAGACATGGAATTATTAGCCATTAATTATGCCTTTGACAACTTTAATTTATTTATTCCAAATAAGAAAGAATTTACTATTAGAACAGACCGTGAAGCAATAGTTAAATTTTATGCTACTTTGAATAAGAATAAAAGGACCAGTAGAAGAAGATGGTTGAACTTCCAAGATAGATTAATTAACAAAGGTTTTAAGGTTAATTTTGAACATATTCAAGGGAAAGACAATACTACTGCAAACATTCTTAGTAGATTAGCCCTTTTGAGGGACCCAGAATATGACTTAAATTATTTTAATCTTTCAGATGCCAAGGCCACCTGTTAGACCAGTGGCTTTCCTCCGTGGAAGCTTTCCGCCAACTCACCAAGGATCGAGAATGATCACAAATCAGCCTCCTTTTCTTCCAAACCCCACAGGTATAAATCAGTCAGAGTTTATTAGATTCAGTAATCAGAATATGATGGTAATTCCACAAAATTCCCCACAGACTTTTAAGTTTCTTCCACACATTCAGATTTCTAAAGAGCAAAAGACTTCGCTTGATAATTTATGGATAGGTTATGGTAAACGACCCTAAAACAGACCCAACTTTTTAGCATGCTTGAATTCACTCTCTGAGTTTTTCCAGTTTTTAAATAATGACCCATAAACTGTTTTAGGCCATAGGCAAGTTTTTAAAGTATATGTTGTTTTTAAGGGTAGAACCACAGTTATTTTCAGTACTTGGATTAAGATAATTGATTCCATCAAAGACTTTCCACAACCCCTTTACAAAGGTTTTCACATATTTTCTGAAGCCATTGAAGAGGCTCGTAAACAGCTAGGCCAGACTATTTCATCTCCCCTTTGTTAATTAATCTATACTTGTTGGGTTTTCTAAGCAATATTGCTCCCCAACCTAGATCACTACCGTCTGATTCTATAATCATGTAGTCTGCATCTAAAGGTAATCTTAGCAGTGGTAAATTCTTTACCATTTCTTCGACCTTTTTAACTTGTTTGATATCTTCTATGTTGAAATGCTTCTGTCCTTTTAGGTTAGTTTTAGAGTATAAAGGTCTTATTACTTTACTTATATCTTTAATGTATGCTCTAGCATAATTGACTAGTCCTAAAAACTTTTGCAATTCTTCTGTATTTAAAATCTTTTCTTCAAAATCTAATATCTTTTTACTAATATGGTCTTGCAATTTTATCTTACCTTCTCCAATTTCAGCTCCTAAGAATTTAATATGTGGCTTAAATAACTCCATTTTCTTTTTGCTAATAATTATTCCATGGTTAATTAATTCTGCAAAAACTACTTGTAAATGACCTATGTGATCTTGTTTATTTTTACTAAATACCAATATATCATCTATGTATACTAAAACAATAATCCATTTTTCTTTGATCACTGATATGGTTTTTTCCAGTTGGGCTCGGTTTTTTTTTTTATTTTTTTCGGTTTGGGTTCGGTTCGGTTTTTTCGGTTCAAGGCTCATAAAACCGAAACCAAACTGGTCGGTTTTTTAAAACTTCTAATCGGTTTTTTTTCACGGTTCGGTTTTTTCAGTTATTTTTTTCCTGTTTTCTCGGTTTAATCGGTTTTTTTGCTCACCCCTACTAGATACCTGAGAGTCTATTTCAGCTAAATCTTCCTGTATGCATTCTACTAATATGGCATTTCTGTTGTATTGATTCTTTCTTTTGGGACACGTCTTACTAAAGTGTCCTTTTGAGTTACATATATAGAATTTTAATTTGTTAGGATATGTTCTAGATGGCCTATCTTGCTAACATGTTTCTTTGGATTTAAATATGATTTTCTGGCACTATATTTTCTAAGATAGTATCTTTTTCTAGGATTATGAGTCTTTTTCTTATATCCTTTCTTTCTGTATGGCTTAGCACCGTAATCTTGCAGTGTATATATATTTCTACAGAAACCGTAATTTTCTTTCTTTAGTTGCTGTGTAATGGCTATATAAGTACACTTTTCCTTTAATATAGTCATTATATGCTGTATTCTCTATCCTATGGACCAATCTCCATTAGGATTTGCCTGTACCCCTAGTAGTTTATTCCAACTGTCATGTATTTCTCTACCTAACTGGCCTGGTAATTTTCTAAATAATCTTCACCTAAATCTTGATTAAAAGCATTACCTGATATGCTGCTAAAATAAAAAATACTCATTAACAAAGTGCTTAACCCGTCTCCAGTCTGTTAAGTGTAACTGTTCTAGGTGCACTATAGCGTCTTTTTGTAATTCTGTGTGACCTGAATTAGGGTCCATACCTGTTATCAACTGAGATATCTTATTAACAAAGTTATAGGGGTTAGCCCCTGCATTAATCATAGCTTGCATTTCATCTGGTTTATTCTGTTTGTAACTTTCCCAAACAGCTTTAGCTGGTTGTCCTAAGAAAGTTTCTAAGTATTTATACATCTCTGTGGCGTCTTGATTTTGAAAATTCTTAATATATGTTGATACTACTGTGTCTTTACATATATCTAGCACATGGTTCCACTGTTTTGGATCCTGGGCTGTTATGTTTAAAATTTGTCCTTTGTTCTTAGCTGCAAACTTAACTGGCTGTTCTAGTGGCATTCTACTGCCTTCTGCTCTAGTGTCTAGTGACATAGCTGTCCTAGGTAAATTACCATAATTATATTGCTGTTGACCTATAGGTGTTGAGTCAAATGGTGATCTATCTGCTTGTCCTAAGAATAACAGCACAAGTAAAAATTAGGTTGTTTGCGCGTTTCAAAAACGCTTTTAAAAAAATTAAAATTTTTTTATTTTTTTCTTTACTTCAAATTAAGTTTTTTTGTGTGTTTTCAGATCGTTTTGATGTTCTTGTGCCAAAAATAAAAAACATTATTTCGATGCATTTTCAAACGAAAAACACTTTGAAAAGCAATCACTACCATAGTAACAAACAGGCCTGAAGAGTTTAAAAGGAGCGGATGCAACAAACAGAGATGACTGGACAAGCACTGAAAAAAAAAACCTCAACCAATGGCAAAAATAGATGAACGAAATTTACTGTTTCTTTCTCTCTGTGTTTTTGTGTTTTTTCCCAGGTCCCAGAAAGCTAATTTCCCATTGTCCCCATCAACGAAGCCATAAATTGTATTTGTACTGCAATCATAACTTGAGAAAAAGAAAAGGAAAAGGAAAAGAAGATTTGTATTCATTCACTGACTCACATTCATTTCTTGCATCCTCAGAAATTAAAAAAATAATAGTAATAGCAAGTTGATACCCTTCAAAGAAAAGTCTTTATGGAAACTGTAACAAAAACTGAAGTGCCGTTGCTAATTTTTCCTACTATTTCATACATCACACTAAATTATTAATGGGAAGAAAATATGATAATGATAGTTGAAATGGGTATTTCAGAAATTCACAGAAGACTCATCATGTTGCTTCATTAGTTTCTTCAGTGAACAATCAAAAGAGCTCATTTTAAAACTAATGTTGCTTTATTTATATATTCTTCTGATTTGCAGTGAAGCAAGCAAAAAACAACATCAATCGGAGCTCAAAATAACGCCTTTCTCAAAAACACAAAATGGGTTTTCAAGAAAAGATTTTCTCTTTCGGTTCCGCTTCAATTCAATAAATCAAGGAGAAAAAACCAACAAGCATGCAATGCATCCCAATAAACAGAAAGAAGAAACAAAAGCATGAAAAGGAGGTCATAGTAATTACCGAGGGGGAGCGAGGAAGCAGCTGCAGCTGCTGCAGCGATCACCATGATAGAGAGAAAAGAAGATGCGATGGGATGAGAGGAGAGGAGGAAGATGAAAAAGATGGTGTTTGTGTGTCGTTGTTTATGATTCAGTGTGGGATTGGTCCATCAAAATCTGTGTGCAGACCTGGTATGTGCAGTTAGGACTGACTACTTTCTTTCTGTCACTTTGTGTGCTTGGTAATCCGGCTGATTTTGCAAATGTGTTAAACTTGATTAAAATAATATTTTTTTAATTTTTTTATATCAAATAAATTAAAACCATCTAAAAATATTTAAAATATATAATTATATATATATATATATATTAAATGGCTATTAGAATTTTTAAAATTTCATGATGGTTGGTTTAGTCTCTTAATTTTTTATAATACTTGGGTTTTTTAATATTAAATAAACTACTACTTTTCTTATATTTTAAATATTAAAAAAATTATATAAAAAAATAAATCACCTTCTCTTTTTAAATTTTATTCTAAATATATATGTATTTACTTGTTTTTTATTTTGTTAATATGTTATCAGCATGATAACTCAACTTAATTTATATTGAAATCTTGGCATACATAAATTTCTATGTTACATGGTTTCTATCAATTTCAATATTTTTTTTCTTTTTT
>Ga0325401_1001052_pt1 | contig 22400 bp, 18 predicted proteins | sample PopdelMetagenome_FD_205666 | JGI IMG/M metagenome (GOLD analysis project Ga0325401, IMG submission 205666) | Populus deltoides microbial communities from Bellville, Georgia, United States - Xylem-PdKOR-R2 | ecosystem: Host-associated > Plants > Phyllosphere > Stem > Wood/Secondary xylem | place... | reverse complement strand
CGTCCCCGTGGGCGTGCCGGCGAACATGGTGCAGTACGCGGCGCTCACGCTGATGCTCGCGCAGCTGACCGGCACCCGGCCGGGCACCTTCCACCACACCATGAGCGACGCGCACGTCTACGTCGACCAGCTCGACGCCGTGCACGAGATGCTGGCCCGCGAGCCGCGCCGGCTGCCCACGCTGACCCTCACCGAGGAGGGCCGCCAGGTCACCGACATCCACGACTTCCGCGGCACCCACTTCCAGCTCGCCGACTACGAGCCGCACCCCTCGATCCGCGGCATCCCGGTCGCGTCGTGAGCGGGTCCGGGCCGCAGCTCTCGGTCGTCGTCGCGGTGGCCGACAACGGGGTCATCGGCGACGCGGACGGGCTTCCCTGGCACATCAGCGAGGACCTCCGCCGCTTCCGCGAGCTGACCACCGGCCACGTGGTCGTCGCCGGTCGGCTCACCCACCAGTCGGTGGTCGCCCGGCTCGGGCAGCCGCTGCCGCGCCGGCACACCGTCGTGGTCAGCCGCCGCACGCCCCCCGGGGGGCCGGAGGTCTGGACGCCGGGCGCGGCCACCGTCGTGCCCGACCTCGACGCCGCCCTCGCGCTGGCGGGCCGGCTGGCCACGGACGCCGACCACCCCGAGGTGGTCGTCATGGGCGGCGCGCAGCTGTACGCGCAGGCCCTGCCGCAGGTCGGCACGGTGCACCTGACCCGGGTGCACCTGGAGCCCGACGGCGACACCCGCATGCCCGAGGGGTGGCTCGACGGGTTCACCGTGGTCGACAGCACCGACCTCGGCACGGCCTCGGGCACCGACGTCACGTTCGAGACGCTGACCCGTGGCTGACCTGTACTGCCCGGCCAACGCACGCACACCCGAGCAGGTCGCCCGCATGGCCGACCTCGAGGCGCGCGGGGTGTGCCTGTTCTGCGCCGAGGCCGGGTCCGAGGTCGGTGGGGGGGACCTCGTCGCGGAGACCGAGCACTGGCGCGCCGTCGGCAACGACTTCCCCTACCGCGGCGCCGCCGAGCACCTGCTGCTGGTGCCGCGGGCGCACGTCACCGACGTCCTCGACCTCGACGACGCCGCCCGGGCGGAGCTCTGGGACGTGCTCCGCACCGTGCGGGCCGGCTCCACCGGGCCCTACGGGCTGGGCATGCGCAACGGGCCCTGCGAGGGCACCGGCGGCACGATCGCCCACGTGCACCTGCACGTGCTGGTGCCCGACGGCGAGCAGCCGCTGCGCATGCGGTTCAGCTCGGCGCGCTGACCCCGAGGTCGACCCAGACCAGCTCGACCCCGGCGCCGGCCAGGATCTGCTCGGCGTCCAGCAGCGCGTACGAGCCCCGGAAGAAGCAGCGGCCGAACCGGGCCTCGGCGACCAGGTAGGCGCACGCCGGGCACGGGAACGCCGAGACGTAGATGTCGGCGCCCGCGGTGTCGAAGGCGCCGGCCGCGGCCTGGCCCACCAGCGAGGCCTCCGCGTGGATCGCGGTCGACAGGTCGGCGCGCAGGCCGCGGGAGAACTCGTTGCGCGGGTCGCCCGAGACGTAGGGCGCGTGCTCGGTGGGCTGGTGCCGGTTGTGCGCGGTGGCCAGCACCTGGCCGTCGCGGGCGGCCAGCGCGCCGACCTGCCGCCACCAGTCCGAGGACCGGTCACCGGCGGCCATGGCCTGCTGCATGAGGGCGACGTGCACCGGGTCGGTCGTCGTGCCGGCGGTGGCCCCGGCCGGGCGTTCCTCCAGGGCCCACTGCCGGTCCCAGCGCAGGAACACCGGGACGAGGTCGAACCGCACCGCGGGGTGGTCGGCGGCCAGCTCGCGGGTCACCGACTCGTCGGGGGCCAGGACGACGGCGTCGAGGACTGCGGGCAGGTCGGCCGGCTGCACCACGCGGACGTCGACCCCGTGCTCCAGGGCCAGGACGCGGCCGACGGTCGCGGCGTCCAGCCCGCGGATCTCCTTGCGCATGGCCGGGAACCGCTCGGCGAAGCCCTCGCCCAGCAGCAGCACCCGGTCGACCTCGGGGTGCTGCTGGAGCAGCCGGCGGTGCCCGGCGTGGTAGACCGGCGCGTGCAGCAGGAGCTGGGTCACGACTCGTTCGAGGCGGCGTCGGCGAGGTGGATCAGCCGCAGCCGGGCCGAGGTGCTCACCGTCGACATGCGGTCGAGCACCACCACGCGCTCGCAGTACTCGGCCTCCAGCCGGGCGACCTCGTCGTCGGTGTAGGTCTCCGCGGTGGCCACCAGCACGCTCGGTCGCACCGCCTTGATCAGCGCCCACTGCTCGTGCTCGACGTGCTTGAGGGTCACGATGCCCACCCCGCGCTGGTGGGTCACCATGCGCAGCCGCTCCATCTCGGGGACGGCGGGGCGTGAGGGCCCCTTGCGCCGGCGCACCTTCTCGTCGCTGTCCACCCCGACGATGAGGAACCCGCCGAGGGACCGCGCGTGCTCCAGGTAGCGGCTGTGGCCCTCGTGGATCATGTCGAACGAGCCGCTGGTGAGCACCACCCGCAGGCCGAGGGTCTTCAGCGCCGAGCTCATCGCCGCCAGCCGGTCGAGGTCGTCGACGAAGCGTTCCTCGAAGTGCGACGCGTCCTGGAAGAGGTCGCTGTAGAGCCGGCCCGGCTCGGGGTTCCCGGTCACGCGGCGAGGCTACCGGTCGGCCAGGATGGGACCCATGAGCGAGCGCGCGCACGATCTGGTCCTGTTCGGTGCCAGCGGGTTCGTCGGGAAGCTGGTGGCCGGTTACCTGGCCGAGCACGCCCCCGAGGGCACCCGCATCGCGCTGGCCGGCCGCACCCGGGCCAAGGTCGAGCTGGTCCGCGCCGACCTGCCGCAGGCCGGGCGCAGCTGGCCGGTGCTGGTCGCCGACTCGTCCGACCCGGCCTCGCTGGCCGAGCTCGCGGGAAGCACCCGCGCGGTGGTCACCACGGTCGGCCCCTACGCCCGGTACGGCTTGCCGCTGGTCGAGGCGTGCGCCCGGGCCGGCACCCACTACGCCGACCTGACCGGCGAGGTGCTGTTCGTCCGCGACGCGGTCGACGAGTTCGACGCCGTCGCCCGGGAATCCGGCGCGAAGATCGTGCACGCGTGCGGCTACGACTCGATCCCCTCCGACCTCGCCGTGCTGGAGCTGGCCCGCCGCGCCGCCGCCGACGGTGCCGGCGGGCTCACCGACGTGCAGACCGTCGCCACCGCCAAGGGCGGGTTCTCCGGCGGCACCATCGACTCGATGCGCGCCCAGGTGGCCGCGATCAAGCAGCGGCCCGAGCTGCGGCGCATCGCCGGGCACCCCTACGCGCTCAGCCCCGACCGGGCCGCCGAGCCGGCCACCCGCCAGCCGCGCGACGCCACCCCGCCCACCCGCACCGCCGACGGCCGCTGGGCCGCCCCCTTCGTCATGGCACCGTTCAACACCCGCATCGTGCGGCGCAGCAACGCGCTGGCCGACTTCGCCTACGGGCGCGGTCTCTCCTACGGCGAGGTGATGGCCACCGGCGGCGGCGTCCCCGGGGCGGTCACCGCCGGGGTGGTCACGGGCGGGCTGGGCGCGGTGCTGGCCGGCATGTCCTTCGGCCCCACCGCCGCGCTGCTGGACAAGGTGCTGCCGGCCCCCGGCGAGGGCCCGGACGCCGCCACCCGCGCCCGCGGCTTCTTCCGCATGGTCACCACGGGGACGACGGAGTCCGGTCGCCGCTACCGCTCGGTGGCCGCGGGGAAGGGCGACCCCGGCTACGCCGCCACCGCGGTGATGCTCGGCGAGGCGGGGTTGTCGCTGGCGCTGGACGACCTGCCCGACCGGGCCGGCTCGCTCACCCCGGCGACGGCGTTCGGCACCGTGCTGGTCGACCGGCTGCGCGCGGCCGGGCACACCTACGAGGTCACCGAGCTGTGAGCGTCCGCCGCGCCGAGGACGACGACCTGCCGCTGCTGGCCGCCGTCGAGCGCGCGGCCGACCAGCTCTTCGTGCCGCTGGGGATGACCGACTTCCCGCCGCCGGCCACCCCCGAGCAGCGGGCGGCGGCGTGGCGGGTGCTGGTCGAGGGCCGGCCGCCGCGCGGGTTCGCCGTGCTCGAGCGGGTCGACGGCGCGGTGCACCTCGAGCAGCTGTCGGTCGACCCCGCGCACGGCCGGCAGGGCATCGGGGCCGCACTGCTCGCCGCGACGGTCGAGGCCGCCCGCGGGGCCGGCGCGGACCGGGTGACCCTGTGCACCTACGCCGACGTGCCGTGGAACGGCCCCTTCTACGCCCGGCACGGGTTCGTCGAGGTGGCCGAGCCGACCCCGGGCCTGGCCGCGCTGCTGGCCCACGAGGTCGAGCTCGGCCTGGACCGCCACGGCCGCCGCACCGCGATGCAGCGCCCGGTCTGACCACGGGATACGGGGTTCTGGCCCTCACTCCGCGGGACGGGAGGGCGCGAACCCCGGAACCGGTGCGATCAGGCGTCGCCGCGCCGGATGACCTTCCCCGGCAGGGCGTCGAGCACCACCTCGCCGTCCCGGACGACGGGCGTCCCGGCGACCAGCACGTGCCGGAAGCCGCTGGTCGGGGCCAGGGCGGTGTAGCTGGCCCGGTCGGTGACCGTGTCGGGGTCGAACACCACGAGGTCGGCGTCGGCGCCCACCTGCACCCGGCCCTTGCGGCGCATGGCCGGCACGGCCTCCTCCAGCAGCTGCGCGGGCAGCAGCGACGAGCGGCGCAGCGCCTCGGTGAGGGTGAGCAGGCCGCGCTCGCGCACCAGCCAGCGCAGGGTGCGGCCGTAGGACCCCGCCGTCCGGGGGTGGGTGGTGGCGTCCGCCGGCGGCGGCCACACGTCGGGGACGGCGGCGCCGCCCGGACCGACCAACGGCATGGCGTCGGTGGCCACCGCGGTGTCCGGCAGCGCGAAGGACCGCTCCAGCACCGCGAGGTCGGCCGGGTCGTCCTCGTCGAGCATGTGCACCACGACCAGACCGCCGGGGTCGGTGGACCGCAGGTGGGTCAGCTGCGCGGCGTCGGCGATGCGCTCCCCGGTGGCCAGCCAGGTGATCGACGAGGGCACCAGCCGCATGCGGGGGAGTGCCTCGGGGGCCAGGAACGCCGCGCCCACCACGGTGGCGCCCGCGCCGTAGGGGTAGGCCTCGGTGCTCACCCGCACCCCCTCGCGGCGGGCGGTCTCCACCGCCCCGGCCACCTCGTCGACCATGCGGTTCGACGTCGAGTTCACGTGGCACATGTGCATGTGCGCCCCGGTGCCGGCCGCGGCCGCGATGACCTCCAGCGCACCCTCCAGCGACGTGCCCGGCTCCTCGGTCGAGATGTACCGGGTGTGGGTGAACGTGGGCACCCCGCGGCGGGCGGCCAGCCCGGCCAGGCGGAAGTACTCGGCCCGGCCGCTGTCGGGGGCGTAGCCGACCAGGCAGCCGATGCCCAGCGCGCCCTCGTCGAGCGCGGAGTCGAGCAGGCCGAGGATGCGGTCGACCTCGGCGTCGGTGGCCGGGCCGCGCCACCGCGGGCCGTTCTGGAACTGCCCGAACAGGTCGAGGCTCAGGTCGCCGTCCCCAGGCAGCGGCACGCCGTCGAGCACGTGCATGCGGGCGTCGGTCCAGGCCGCGGAGAACCCGACGTTGACCGGCCGGCCCTCGGCCTCGGCCCGGGCGCAGGCCGCGGCCACGGGCAGGGCGCCGGCCTCCAGCTCCAGCGCGGTGGTGACGCCGTCGAGCGCCTGCAGCCGCAGGCCGGTCAGCGACTGGGCGTGGCTGTGCAGGTCGACGAACCCCGCCGTCACCACCTGGCCCGCGACGTCCTGGACCGAGCGGCCCGGCGGCACCTCCTCGCTGACCGCGGTGACGGTGCCCCCGGTGATGCCGACCGCCCGGACGGCGTCCAGCCCGGTCTCCGGGTCCACCACCCGGCCGCCGGTGAGGACGAGGTCGTGCACCTGCTCGGGCATCAGGAGACCTTCGGGTTGGCGCGCACCCCGTAGTGCACGTACTCGCTGCCGTCGGGCAGCGCGTAGAAGGTCACCGCCATCCAGCTCTCCTGGCCGGGGGGCTGCGCGCAGAACAGGCCGTCGGCCACGGCGTGCAGGGGAAGCTCCTCGGGGGCGTGGCCGGGGGCGTCGGCGAGCGGGCCGGTGGGCACCATGCGCAGCACCAGGCCGCCGTCGCGCTCGGTGACCTCGGTGCGCACCGAGCTGCGTTCGTAGGTCCCGGTCCACCGGGAGAGGTCGAGGTCGGGCGCCGGCGCCGCGGGCTGGATCTGCTCGGTCATCGTGACGCCGGCGAGCTCCGAGATGACCTCCCCGACCAGGGCGCGGAACAGGTCGGCGGTGTGCCCGCCGTTGGTCAGCAGCACGACGACCAGCCCGGCGTCGGGCAGCACCCGCAGGTAGGCGTTCTGCCCGAAGGTGGTGCCGTCGTGGCCGTACAGCCGCTGCCCGTCCCAGCCGAAGCGGATCCAGCCCAGGCCCCAGGAGTCCGCGCCCAGGGTGTGGGCGTCGGGCAGCAGGGTCTGCTCGGCCTGCATCTGCGCGGCGGCGCCGGCCGGGAGCAGCGGGGCACCGCCGGTCAGGTGCGCCCGGGCAAAGGTGGTGACGTCGCGGGCCGAGGCGTTGATCAGCCCGGCGGGTCCGGCCGAGCGGGGCAGGAGGAACGTGCTCACCGGCTCGAACGGCTGGTCGGGGCCCTCGCTGACGTGGCCGACCGCGGCCCGGTGCAGGATCGCCTCCTCGGGCAGCGTCGAGGTGCGGGTCAGGCCCAGCGGCTCGACGATGCGCTCGCGCAGCACGGCGTCCCAGGTCTTCCCGGTGAGCACCTCCACGACCCGGCCGGCCAGGCTGAAGCCCGAGTTGCAGTAGGAGAACGTGGCGCCCAGCGGGTGGTTCTGGGCCACGTCGGCCAGCGCGGCCACGTACTTCTCCAGCACGTCGTCGCCGCGGCCGGTGTCGGTGAACACGTCGCCGTCGATGCCGCTGGTGTGGGTGAGCAGGTGCCGCATCGTCACCTGCTTCGTGACGTCGGGGTCGCCGAGGGCCAGGTCGGGCAGCACCTCGACCAGCGGCGCGTCGAGGTCGAGCGTCCCCTCCTCGACCAGCTGCATGACCAGGGTCGCCGTCCAGACCTTGGAGATCGAGCCGATCTGGAACACCGAGTCGGTGGTGACCTCGACACCGGTGGCGGTGTTCAGCACGCCGGTGGCGGCCTCGACCAGGTCGTCGTCGGCGCCGTCGCGGCCCAGCCGCAGGATCGCCAGGGTCGCCCCGGGCACCTGGTGGGCCGCGGCGAGGGTGTCCAGGCGCTGCTGCCAGTGCGCGGCGTCCAGCGGGGGAGTGGTCACGTGTCGCTCCGTCCAGTCGATGATCCGTCGGCTCAGGTCGGCCCGGTGGCTGGGCCGGCCGTCGACGACGAACAGGTGGGAGGCCCCCGGGTAGAGGACCAGCTCGGTGGGCACGCCGCGGCTGCGCAGCGCGGTGAACCACAGCTCGGCCTGCCCGGGCGGGCAGCGGTCGTCGGCGGCGCCGTGCACCACGAGCGTGGGGGTGGTGACCGCGCCGACCCGGGTCCACGGGTCCACCTCGGCCAGGGCGGCGCGCTCGGTCACCGGGTCGGGCCACTCCAGGCCGCCCAGCAGCGGGCCGACGTCGGAGGTGCCCCACATGCCGGTGAGGTCGGCGACCACGCCGCCGGCGACGGCCGCGGCGAACCGGTCGGTGCGGCCGGTCAGCCAGCACGTCATGAAGCCGCCGTAGGAGTAGCCGGTGAGCGCCAGCCGGTCGGGGTCGGCGACGCCCTCGGCGACCAGCGCGTCCAGCGGTTCCAGGACGTCGCGCTCGTCGGCCAGCCCCCACCGGCCGACGGCCGCGGTGCAGTGGTCCAGGCCGTAGCCGTCGCTTCCGCGGATGTTCAGCAGCAGCACCGACCAGCCCCGGCCGGCGAGCACCTGGTGGTAGGGGTGGACGGCGTCGGCGGCCGGGGTCCAGGCGTTGTGCGGGCCGCCGTGCACGTCGACCAGCAGCGGGCCCGGACCGGTCGCCGCGGGGCCGCGCAGCAGCCAGCCGTGCACGGTGCGGCCGTCGGACACGGTGAAGCTGCGCGGCTCGGGGCGCACCAGGGCGACGTCGGGCAGGGCCTGCGCGGTGTGCCGGGTCAGCCGCACCGGCGCGCCCCCGGCCAACGGGACGACGGCCACCTCGCCGAAGGTGCCGGGGTCGGCCAGCACCACCGCGGCGACGTCGGCCCCGGTGGCGACCGCGAGGCCGGAGACCACGACGTCGTCCCCGCCGACCAGCCGCTCCGGCGGGGCCGAGCCGTCGACCGGGGCGGCCACGACGTGGGTGCAGCCGTGGTCGCGGACGCAGAACACCACCCGGCGGCCGTCGGCGGTCAGCTGCGCCGGCCCGCCGGGGTAGCCGGGGCCGCCGGGCATGACGTTGCGGTCGAGGGCGGCGGCCAGGTCGACGACGACACCGCCGCCGGCCAGCTCGACCCGGAGCAGCTGGGTGTGCCCGACCTCGACGCGCCGCTGCCCGCTCACCAGCAGGACGTCGTCCGCGGCCCAGACCACCGGACCGGCCACGCCCCCGGCCGGCCCGACCTGCTCGGGCTCCCCGCCGGCGGCCGGCACGACGTGCACCGCGGAGCGCCCGGTCAGGTCGGGGTCGTCGCCGGTCGGGGCGCCGAACGCCAGCCGCTCGCCGTCCGGGGACCACGCGGGGGCACCGGCGTGCCGGTCGCCCGAGGTCACCTGCGAGACCCGGCCGGTGGCCCGGTCGAGCACGTGCACCTGGGTGCGGACGGCGCCCAGGTGACCCGCGCCGTCGGCCTTCCAGCCCAGGCGGGTGGTCACCAGCGGCGCGTGCTCGTCGGGCGTGCCGGTCGGGTGCACCGGCGCGGTGAAGGCCAGCGCGCCGCCGTCGGGGCGCCACACCGGGGCACCGGCGCCCAGGGGGAGGTCGGTGACCCGCTCGGGCTCGCCGCCGGTCATCGGCAGCAGGTGCAGCTGGGCCGGGCCGTCGTCGCCCCGCAGGAACGCCAGCACCGTGCCGTCGGGGGAGAAGGTCGGCGCGGTGTCGGCCGGGCCGTGGGTGAGCGGCCGGGGCGTCGTCCAGCCGTCGCCGTCGGCGCGCACCACCCAGAGGCAGCGGCGGTCGGCGTCGGCGTCCGTGTCGGTGGTGCGCAGCACGTAGACGACGGTGCGGCCGTCGGGGGAGACGGCCGGCTCCGCGGGCAGCGCGGTCGCGGGCAGGTCGACGAGCTGCAGCGGGCGGGCCATGCCCGGATCGTGCCGTCGCCGTGCCGGTACCGGTTCGTCCTCCCGGACGAACGGGGCACCACCGGTTCGGTCGCCGGGACGAACGGCGGCCGGGTCCGCGCCCCTAGCGTCCACCGCCATGACGAGCGCGACGAGCACCACGGTGGAGCAGGTCGGGACCTGGTTGCGGGAGCGGCTGCCGGCCCTCCTGGCCGAGCACGACGTGCCCGCCGCCGCGGTCGCGGTGTCCGTGGGCGGTGAGGTGGTCGAGGCCGCCGCCGGGCTGCTCAGCCGCGCCACCGGGGTCGAGGCCACCACCGGCTCGGTGTTCCAGATCGGCTCGGTCACCAAGGTCTGGACGGCGACCCTGGTCATGCAGCTGGTCGACGAGGGCGCGGTCGACCTCGACGCCCCGGTGCGGCAGTACCTGCCCGACCTCCGCCTGGGCGACGAGTCCGCGGCCGCGGCGATCACCGTGCGGCAGCTGCTGGCGCACACCGCCGGCTTCGAGGGCGACGTCTTCACCGACACCGGCCGCGGGGACGACGCGCTCGAGCGCTACCTCGGCGAGCTCGCCGGGGTCGAGCAGCTGTTCACCCCCGGCGAGCTGTTCAGCTACAACAACGCCGGCTACTGCGTGCTCGGCCGCCTGGTCGAGGTGCTGCGCGGCAAGCCCTACGACCAGTGCCTCACCGACCACCTCATCACCCCGCTGGGCCTGACCACCGCCTCGCCCAGCCCCTACGAGGCGATCGTGCACCGGGTCGCCGTCGGGCACGTGACGCCCGCCCCCGGCGCCGAGCAGGTGGCCGCGCCCGTGTGGGCGATGGTGCGCTCCAACGCCCCGGCCGGCTCGATGCTGGCCATGTCGGCCCGCGACCTGGTCGGGTTCGGCCGGCTGCACCTGTCGGGCGGGGTGGCGCCCGACGGCACCCGGCTGCTGGCCGAGGCCACCGTCGCGGCCATGCGCGAGCCGCAGGTGCGCCTGCCCGAGCTGCGGGTGCTGGGCGATGCCTGGGGCCTGGGTTGGGAGCTGTTCGACGGGCCGGGCGGGGTGCACGGCCACGACGGCAACACCATCGGGCAGGCCTCGTTCCTGCGCCTGGTGCCCGAGCACGACCTGGCGGTCGCCCTGCTGACCAACGGCGGCAACCCCTACGCCCTCTACGCCGACGTCGTCGGGCACGTGCTGCGCGAGCTGGCCGGCCTCGAGCCCCGGGCGCTGCCCACCCTGCCGGCCGACCCCGTGCCGGTGGACACCGGCCGGGTCACCGGCACCTACGAGAGCCTGGTCTACGACCTCGTGGTGAGCGCCGACGACGACGGCCGCACCTGGCTGCAGATCGTGCCCAAGGACCCGCTGGTCGACCTGGGCGACGGCCCGGAGCGCACCGAGCTCGTCGGCTACGGCCCCGACGCGCTCATCCCGGTGCAGGGCCAGATGGGGCTGCACATCCCGCACGTGTTCCTCGGCGACGACGGCTCCGGCCGGGCCCGCTTCCTGCACCTGGGCCGCGCCGTGCGCCGCGCCGACGCCTGACGCCACCCCGACCCCACCCCGAGAGGACCCCCGCATGAGGCACGTCCGCACCGCCGCCGGTCTCGGCGTCACCGCCCTCGCGCTCGCCGCCTGCGGCGGCGGTTCCGGGGGTGGTGGCGAGGCCGTCTCCGGTGGCACCTTCGTCTTCGCCGTCGCCGCCGACCCGGGCAACCTGGACCCGCAGGCCTCCGCGGCCAGCGGGCTGTTCCAGATCACCCACTTCGCCTACGACTCGCTGCTGGGCCTGGACGCCGACGGGCAGGTCGTGTCGCAGATGGCGACCGACTGGTCGGTGGACGGGTCGACGGTGACGCTCACCATGGACCCCGACGTCACCTGCTCCGACGGCACGCCCTTCACCGCCGAGGACGCCGCCGAGAACATCAACTACGTCGCCGACCCGGCCAACCAGAGCCCGTTCCTCGGCGTGTTCGTGCCCAACGGGGTCACCGCCACGGGCACCGAGGACGGCACGGTCACCCTGACCCTCGCCGCGCCGGCGCCGTTCGTGCTCAACGGCCTCGCCGGGGTGCCGATGGTCTGCTCGGCCGGGCTGGCCGACCGCGACTCGCTGACCGACTCGACGCTGGGCACCGGGCCCTTCCAGCTCACCGAGGCCGTGCCGAACGACCACTACACCTACACCGTGCGCGAGGACTACACCTGGGGTCCGGACGGCGCGAGCACCAGCACCGAGGGCACCCCCGACCAGGTGGTGTTCCAGATCGTGCCGAACGAGACCACCGCGGCCAACCAGCTGCTGTCCGGCGAGGTCAACGCCGCGCAGATCATCGGCCCGGACTACGACCGGCTGGAGTCGGCGGGGCTGTTCTCCACCAGCGTCACCGCCGTCCTCGGTGAGCAGTGGTACAACCAGACCGCCGGCCGCCCGGCGTCCGACCCGGCCGTCCGGCTGGCGCTGACCCAGGCCGTGGACTTCGAGCAGGTCGCCAAGGTGCTCAGCGCCGACCGCGGCGGACCCGGCACCAGCTTCGCGGCCTCGGCCCCGTCGGCCTGCGGCGGCGACTCGGTCTCCGACGCCCTGCCGGCCTTCGACGCCGACGCCGCGGCGGCGACCCTCGACGCGGCCGGCTGGGTGGCGGGCGCGGACGGCACCCGGGCCAAGGGCGGCACGCCGCTGGCCATCACGTTCCTCTACGACACCGAGCTGGGCGCCAGCGGCTCGGCCGCGGCGGAGCTGGTGACGACGGCCTGGCAGGACCTCGGCGTGGCGGTGGACGTGACCCCGCAGGACGAGACGGCCTCGATCAGCACGCTGTTCGGGTCGGGCGACTGGGACGCCGCCTGGGTGCAGCTGAACGTCAGCAGCCCCGACCAGGTGGTGCCCTTCGTCTCCGGGACCGTCGTGCCCGACGGCAACAACTTCGCGCACATCGTCAACCCCGAGTACGACGAGCTCGTCGCCCAGGCCAGCGCGACGGAGGGCACCGCGGGCTGCGACACCTGGCTGCAGGCCGAGGCCGCGCTCGTCTCCGCAGCCGACGTCTTCCCCTTCGCCAACCAGGAGTCGACCTTCTTCGGGTCGGGCGCCGAGTTCGCGGTCGGCGACGGGCTCATCCCCACCAGCATCCGCATGCAGGGCTGACCCGGTGACCGCCGCCGCCCCCACCGCCACCGGAACCCCGTCCCGGCGGGTGACCGACAACCCCTGGCTGACCTTCGCGGTGCGCCGCACCGGCCGGCTGCTGGTCTCGCTCTGGGTGCTGGTGACGGCGTCGTTCCTGATCCTGCACCTGATCCCGGGCGACCCGGTGCGGGCGGCCCTGGGGCCGACCGCACCGGCCGCCCTGGTGGCCGCCCGCCGGGCCTCCCTCGGGCTCGACCGGCCGCTGTGGGAGCAGTACCTGGACCACCTGCGCGGCATCGTGACCGGCGACCTGGGGTCGTCGCTGGGCTCGTCGCTGCCGGTCTCCCGGATCATCGGGCAGCGGCTGCCGGCCACCCTCGAGCTGGCGCTGCTGGCCTTCCTGGTGGTCGTCGCCCTCGCCGTGCCGGTGGGCGCCGCCATGGGCGTGCTCACCCGGGGCGGACGGCGACGCGGCGGGGAGCTCGCGTTCTCCTCCACCAGCACGGTGCTCGGCGCGGTGCCCGACTTCGTGCTCGGCGTCGGGTTCGTCTACCTCTTCAGCGTCACCCTGGGCTGGCTCCCGGTGGCCGGGCGCACCGGGCCGTCGTCCTACGTGCTCCCGGTGCTCGCCCTGGCGATCGGCCCGGCGGCGGCGCTGGCCCGCATCGTGCGGGTGGAGATGCTGACCGCCCTGCGCAGCGACCACGTGCGGACGGCGCGGGCCAAGCGGCTGCCGGCCTGGCAGGTCGTCCTCGGCCATGCCCTGCCGCACGCGCTCACGGCCTCGATCACCCTCGGCGGGCTGCTGCTCTCGGCGCTGGTCGCCGGCACCGTGCTGGTGGAGAACGTCTTCTCCTGGCCCGGCCTGGGGTCGACCATCGTCTCCTCGATCCTGGAGAAGGACTACCCGGTGGTGCAGGGCGTCGTGCTGGTCTACGGCGCCGGCGTGCTGCTGGTGAACCTGCTCGTCGACGTCGTCCTGTCCCTGCTGGACCCGCGCTCCGTCATCCGGGAGAGCTGATGACCACCGTCGTCCCCGGGGCGCTCGTCCCGCTCGCCGACCGGCCCGCCGCCCGTGGCCGGTGGGGCTCCGTGCTGCGCACGCCCGTGGGGATCGGCGCTGCGGTGCTGCTGGCCGCGGTGCTGGTGCTCGCCGTCGTCGCGCCGTTCGTGTGGGGGGCGCGGGCCGAGGCCGTGGACACCGACGCGATCCTGCAGGGCTCCTCGGCCGCGCACCTGGTGGGCACCGACAACCTGGGCCGCGACCTCTTCGCCCGCACCATGGTGGCCACCGGCCTGTCGGTGCGCCTGGCCCTCACCGCCACCCTGCTCACGGTCGTGCTGGGCATGCTGCTGGGCGCGGCCCCGCTGCTGCTGGGCCGCCGCGCCGGCCGGCTGGTGACCGCGGGCATCGACATCGCGGTCGCCTTCCCCGGCCTGCTGCTGGCGCTGTTCTTCGCGATCGTGTTCGGGGTCGGTGCCACCGGCGCGGTGCTCGCCATCGGCGTCGCCGGGGCCCCGGTGTTCGCCCGGCTGACCTCGACCCTGGCCGCGGGCGTGGCCTCGCGCGACTACGTGCTCGCCGCCCGGGTCGCCGGGGTGGGCCGGTTCCGCGTGCTGCTGCGGCACGTGCTGCCCAACATCGCCGAGCCGCTGGTCGTCAACGCCACCATCGGCGCCGGGGGCGCCCTGCTGGCCTTCGCCGGGCTGTCGTTCCTCGGCCTGGGTGTGCAGGCCCCGGACTACGACTGGGGCCGGCTGCTGCAGGACGGCCTGTCGGGCATCTACCGGCACCCCGAGGCGGCGCTGGCCCCCGGGCTGGCGATCGTCGTGGCCGGCCTGGCGTTCAACCTGTTCGGCGAGGCGGTGGCCAAGGGCATCGGGCTCACCTCGGCGACCGGCGTCGTCGCCCGCCGCACCGCCGGGTCCGACCAGCAGCCGGTCACCGGGCGCGGACCGGTGGCCGGCGAGCCCGTGCTCGACGTCGAGGACCTCTCGGTGGTGTTCCCGGGTGCGCACGGCCCGGTGCGGCCGGTGCGCGGGGTGACCTTCTCGGTGGGCCGCGGCGAGGCCGTGGGGGTGGTCGGGGAGTCGGGTTCGGGCAAGTCGCTCACCGCCCTGGCCGTCGCCCGCCTGGTCGAGGCGCCCGGCGAGGTGACCGCGGCGCGGCTGGACTTCCGGGGCACCGACCTGCGCACCGGTGGCGACCGGGCGCACCGCCGGCTGCTGGGCACCGGGTTCGCGATGGTGTTCCAGGACCCGATGACCTCGCTGAACCCCACCCAGCGGATCGGCCACCAGCTGGCCGAGGGCGCCCGCCGGCACCAGGGCCTCTCCCGCGCGGCGGGGCTGGCCCGGGCGGTCGACCGGCTGCGCAGCGTGCGGGTGCCCGAGCCCGAGCGCCGGTCCCGGCAGTACCCGCACGAGTTCTCCGGCGGCATGCGGCAGCGCGCGATGATCGGCATGGGCCTGATGGGCGAGCCGGCGCTGATCGTGGCCGACGAGCCGACCACCGCCCTCGACGTCACCGTGCAGCGCTCGGTGCTCGACCTGCTGGCCGCGATCCGCCGCTCCGACGACGTCGCGCTGCTGCTGATCAGCCACGACGTCGCGGTGGTGCGTGAGGTGTGCGACCGCGTGCTGGTGATGTACGCCGGGCGCATCGTGGAGGACCTGCCCGCCGACCGGCTCGCCGCGGGCCGGCACCCCTACACCCGGGCGCTGGTGGCCACCGTGCCGGACATGGCCGTCGACCTCGACGCCCCGCTGCCGGTCATCCCTGGCCGGCCGGTCGACCCGTCGGCGCAGCCGCCCGGGTGCGCCTACGCCGCGCGCTGCCCGCTGGCGTCGGACCGGTGCCGGGCGGAGGACCCGCCGCTGGTCGCCGACGCGGACGGCCGGCGGGTGGCGTGCTGGCACGCCGACGAGGTGGCCGCCGGCGCCGTCGACGGGGAGCTGGCGGCGGCCGGTGCCGCACGGGAGGAGGTCGCGTGAGCGAGCTGGTGTTCGACGACGTGACGGTGCGCTACGGCAACGCCCGCACCGGGCACACGGCGGTCGACGGCGTGAGCCTGGTCGTGCCCGACGGTGCGGTGGTCGGGTTGGTCGGGGAGTCCGGGTCGGGCAAGTCGACGCTGGCCAAGGCCGCGGTCGGGCTGGCCCCGATCACCGGTGGGGCCGTGCTGCTGGACGGCGTCCCGGTGCCCACCCGTCCCGGCCGCCGTCCGGTGCAGATGGTCTTCCAGGACCCGTACTCCTCGCTGGACCCGCGGATGACGATCGGCGACAGCGTCGCCGAGGCCGTGCCGCGCGGCACCCCGCGCGCCGAGCGCCGGGCCGAGGTGCTCCGGCTGCTGGAGCTGGTGGACCTCGACCCCGCTCGCGCGCGGGCCTACCCGGCACAGTTGTCGGGTGGGCAGCGCCAGCGGGTCGCCGTGGCCCGGGCGCTGGCCGCCCGGCCCGAGGTGGTCGTGGCCGACGAGATCACCTCGGCGCTCGACGTGTCGATCCAGGGCACCGTGCTCAACCTGGTGCGCCGGCTGCAGCGCGAGCTGGGCACCTCGATGCTGTTCATCTCGCACAACCTGGCCGTGGTCCGGTACGTCGCGAGCACCATCGCGGTGATGCGCGAGGGCCGCATCGTCGAGCAGGGACCGGCCGAGCAGGTGCTCGGCGACCCGGCGCACGACTACACCCGCGAGCTGCTGGCCGCGGTCCCCGGAGCGGTCCGGTGACCGGCCCGGACCTGGGGGACCTGCTCGCCGACGTCCACGAGCTGGTGTCCTGCGAGTCGCCGTCCGACGACCTGGCCGCCGTCGCCCGCAGCGCCGACGTCGTCGCCCGGGTGGGTGCCCGCCGGCTGGGGTGCCCGCCCGAGCGCATCGTGCTCGACGGGCGCACCCACCTGCGCTGGCGCCTGGGCGCGGGACCCGCGCGGGTGCTGGTGCTGGGCCACCACGACACCGTCTGGCCGCTGGGGTCGCTGGCCACCCACCCGTCCGAGGTCGTCGACGGGGTGCTGCGCGGGCCGGGCAGCGTCGACATGAAGGCCGGGCTCGCGGTCGCGTTCGCCGCCGTCGCCGCGCTCCCCGACCCGGCCGGGGTGACCGTGCTGGTGACCGGCGACGAGGAGCTGGGGTCGCCGTCCTCGCGCGCGCTGATCGAGGACGAGGCCCGGGGCTGCCGGGCCGCGCTCGTGCTGGAGGCCGCCGCCGACGGCGGTGCGCTCAAGACCACCCGCAAGGGCGTCTCGCTGTACCGGGTCGAGGTGACCGGGCGCGCCGCGCACGCCGGGCTCGCCCCCGCCGACGGCGTCAACGCCGGCGTCGAGCTGGCCCACCAGGTGCTCGCGCTGACCGCCCTCGGCGACGCGGCCCGGGGGACGACGGTGACCCCCACCGCGTCGTCGGCCGGCACCGTCACCAACACCGTGCCGGCGCGGGCGTGGGTCGCCGTCGACGTGCGGGTGCCCGACGCCGCCGAGCAGGACCGGGTCGACGCCGCGGTGCGCGCCCTGCGCCCGGTGCTGCCCGGCGCCCGCGTGGAGGTCACCGGCGGACCGAACCGGCCGCCGATGGAGACCGCCGCCGCGCTCTTCGACCGGGCGGCCGGGATCGCCCGCCGGCTGGGCCTGCCCGAGCTGCGGGGCGCGGCGGTCGGCGGGGCCTCCGACGGCAACTTCACTGCCGGCGTCGGGGTGCCCACGCTCGACGGCCTGGGCGCGGTCGGCGGCGGCGCGCACGCCGACGACGAGCACGTGCTGGTCGCCGAGCTCGCCCCGCGGCAGGCGCTGCTCTCCGGCCTGCTGGTCGACCTGCTCGCCGACGAGGGGGATCCCCGATGACGGTGCCGACGGCCGTCGACGAGGCGGTGCTGGCCGCGGAGGAGGCAGGCCGGGCGGCCGGCGTGCAGGTGCGGGCGGTGACCTCGGTGCCCGACCTGGCCGCGGTGACCGGGCTGCTCGGCGCCATCTGGCAGCGTGCGGACAGCCCCCCGCTGAGCACCGAGCTGCTGCGCGCGCTGGCGACGGCGGGCAGCTACGTGGCCGGCGCCTACGACGGGCCCGACCTCGTCGGTGCGTGCGTGGGCTTCTTCGCCGAACCGGCGGCGGGGTCGCTGCACAGCCACATCGCCGGGGTCACCGGGGCGGTGCGCGGCCGCAGCGTCGGGTTCGCGCTCAAGGTGCACCAGCGGGCCTGGGCCCTGGCGCGCGGGGTCGGCGCGGTCACCTGGACCTACGACCCGCTCGTTGCCCGCAACGCCTGGTTCAACACCGGCAAGCTCGGCGCCGACGCCGTGGCCTACCTGCCCGACCACTACGGCGGGATGCGCGACGCGCTCAACGGCGACGACGAGACCGACCGCCTGCTGGTGCGCTGGGAGCTGACCGCCCCCCGGGTCGTCGCGGCCTGCCGCGGCGACGCGCCCGGGGCCACCGTGCCGGCCGGGGCGGTGGTCGCGCTGGGGTGCTCGGCCGACGGCGCCCCGGTGCCCGGGCGCACCGATGCGCCGGTCCTCCTGGTGGCCGTGCCGCGGGACGTCGAGGCGCTGCGGCGCACTGACCCTGCGCTGGCCGCGCAGTGGCGCACCGCCGTCCGGTCGGCGCTGCACCCGGTGCTCGCCGACGGCGGGCGCATCACCGGGTTCGACCGGGCCGGGCGGTACGTGCTGCACCGGCGCACGACCACGGGCCCGACCGGGGACCCGACGACGGAGAGGACATCGTGGAGCTGATCGACGCACCGGTCGAGGGGATCGAGCTGCGGCGGGTGGGGTTGCCCCTCGTCGCCCCGTTCCGCACCTCGTTCGGCACCCAGACCCACCGCGACGTGCTGCTGGTGCGGGTGGTCACCGCCGAGGCCGAGGGCTGGGGCGAGTGCGTCGCGATGGCCGACCCGCTGTACTCCGAGGAGTACGTCGACGGCGCGGTCGACGTGCTGCGCCGCTTCCTGGTGCCGCGGTTGGCCGCGGCCGGCCGCATCGACGCCGCCGCGGTCGCGCAGGTGCTGGCGCCGGTGCACGGGCACCGCATGGCGAAGGCGGCGCTGGAGCTGGCCGTGCTGGACGCCGAGCTGCGCGCCACCGGCACTCCGCTGGCCCGGCACCTGGGTGCCGTGCACGACCGGGTGCCGTGCGGGGTGTCGGTCGGGATCATGGACTCGGTGCCCGAGCTGCTGGCCGCGGTGGGGGAGTACCTCGACCAGGGCTACGTGCGGATCAAGCTCAAGATCGAGCCGGGCTGGGACGTCGAGCCGGTGCGCGCGGTCCGCGAGCGCTTCGGCGACGACGTGCTGCTGCAGGTCGACGCCAACACCGCCTACACCCTGGCCGACGCCCGGCACCTGGCCCGGCTGGACCCCTTCGACCTGCTGCTGGTCGAGCAGCCGCTGCCCGAGGACGACGTCCTGGGGCACGCCGCCCTCGCCCGGCAGATCGCCACCCCGGTGTGCCTGGACGAGTCGATCACCTCCGCCCGGGCCGCGGCCGAGGCGATCACGCTGGGCGCCTGCTCGATCGTCAACGTCAAGCCCGGCCGGGTGGGCGGCTACCTGGAGGCGCGGCGCATCCACGACGTCTGCGCCGCGCACGGGGTGCCCGTGTGGTGCGGCGGCATGCTGGAGACCGGCCTCGGCCGAGCTGCCAACGTCGCACTGGCTGCGCTGCCCGGGTTCACGCTGCCCGGGGACACCTCGGCGTCCGACCGGTACTACCGCACCGACCTCACCGAGCCCTTCGTGCTCGACGGCGGCCACCTGGCCGTGCCCACCGGACCCGGGATCGGCGTGGCCCCGCTGGCCGAGGTGCTGGAGGAGGTGACCACCTGGCGGGAGTGGTTGCCGCTGGCGAACCGGACGGATCAGTAACGTCGACCCGGTGACGGGAGCTCCGGCGGGTCTGCGCCGGGTGCTCGACGACCTGGGCACGACGCTGCTGGACCTGCTGCACGGCGACCCGGACGCCGTCCCGCGGCTGGGCGGGGTGGCCATCCACGACCCCATCGACGAACCCGAGCTGCCCCCGGCGGCGCTGGTGCTCGGGGTGGGCGTCGGGGGTCCGGCGGCCACCATCACCCTGCTGACCCAGCTGGGCCGCCGGGGGGCGGCCGGGTTGGTGCTGCGCGCGCCGGTCGCGAGCACGCCGGCGGTGCTGGCCGCCGCCCGGGACTCCGGCGTCGCGCTGCTCGCGCTGACCCGGGGGGCCACCTGGGCGCAGCTGGCGGCCATGCTCCGGGTGCTGCTGGCCGAGGGCGACGTCGGCGCGCAGACCGCCGAGTCGCTGGGCGGCCTGCCCTCGGGGGACCTGTTCGCCCTGGCCAACGCGGTGGCCGCCCTGGTCGACGCCCCCATCACCATCGAGGACCGCAGCAACCGGGTGCTCGCGTTCTCCGGCCGGCAGGACGAGGCCGACCGCGGCCGCATCGAGACCGTGCTGGGGCTGCAGGTGCCCGAGGTCTACTCCCGCGTGCTCACCGAGCGCGGGGTGTTCCGCGAGCTGTACCGCTCCGCCGGACCGGTGCTGGTCGACCCGGTGACCCCCCTGGACGGCGCCGGCGCGCTGCCCCGCGCGGCCATCGCGGTGCGCGCCGGCGACGAGGTGCTGGGCTCGATCTGGGCGGTGCTGCGCGACGGCCTGAGCCCCGACCGGGCCCGCGCCCTGGGCGAGGCCGCCACGCTGGTCGCGCTGCACATGCTGCGGGTGCGGGCCGGCGCCGACGTGCAGCGGCGGCTGCAGGCCGACCTGGTGTCCACCGCGCTGGAGGGCGGCAGCGGCGCCCGCGAGGCGCTGCACCGGTTGGGGCTGGCCGACCGGCCGGTCGCCGTGCTCGCGCTGGCCGCCCTGGACGCCGACGCCGGGGTGGACGCCGCCGCCGACGCCGGGGTGGCCCACGACCGGCAGCGGCTGGCCGACGCGTTCGGGGTGCACCTGTCCGCCGTCCACCCCCGGTCGGCCACCGCGCTGGTCGGGCACGCCGTGTACGGGCTGGTGCCGGTCGGCGGGGAGGACGCCGACGCCCGCGCGGTGCGCATCGCCACCGACTTCCTCGACCGGATCGGGTCGCGCATCCCGGCGGTCATCGGCATCGGCCCCTCCGGGCGCGACGTCGCCGGGCTCGCAGCGGCCCGGGTGGCCGCCGACCGCGCCCTGCGGGTGCTGCGCGTGCGCGACGGAGCCGTGCGGGTGGCCCGCTCGGACGACGTGCACGTGGAGGCACTGCTGCTCGAGCTGCACGACCTGGCCGAGGCCCGGGGCGACCGCCCGGCCGGCCCGGTCGCCCGGCTGCAGGAGTACGACGCGGCCCACGGCGCCCAGCTGGTGCCCACCCTGCGGGCCTGGCTGGACGCCTTCGGCGACGTGCCCGCGGCCGCCGCGGCCGTCTACGTGCACGCCAACACCTTCCGCTACCGGCTGCGCCGGGTCGCCGAGGTCGGCGGCCTCGACCTGGCCGACCCCGACACCCGCTTCGCCGCGATGGTCCAGCTCCGCCTGCTCGACCTCTGACCGGCGGTCGGCCTGCGCCGGGCGGGAGGGGGCAGGCAGGATCGGGGCATGGCCTACGAGGCGGCGCAGAACCGCTACGACGACATGACCTACCGCCGCACCGGGCGCAGCGGCACCGACCTGCCCGCGATCAGCCTGGGGCTGTGGCACAACTTCGGCGACGACGTGCCCTTCGACCGGCAGCGCGACGTCCTGCGGCGGGCCTTCGACCTGGGCATCACGCACTTCGACCTGGCCAACAACTACGGCCCGCCCTACGGCAGCGCCGAGACCAACTTCGGCCGGCACCTGCGCGACGACTTCCGGCCCTACCGCGACGAGCTGGTCATCTCCAGCAAGGCCGGCTACGACATGTGGCCGGGGCCGTACGGCCAGGGCGGCGGCGGGCGCAAGTACGTGCTGGCCAGCCTCGACCAGTCGCTGACGCGCATGGGGCTCGAGTACGTCGACGTCTTCTACAGCCACCGGCCCGACCCGACCACGCCGCTGGAGGAGACGATGGGTGCGCTGCACACCGCCGTCACCAGCGGCAAGGCGCTCTACGCCGGCATCAGCTCCTACGGCCCCGAGGACACCCGCCGGGCCGCCCAGATCCTGGCCGACCTGGGCACGCCGTTGTTCATCCACCAGCCCAGCTACTCGATGCTCAACCGCTGGATCGAGACCGAGGGCCTGCTCGACGTCCTCGCCGAGGTGGGCGCCGGCTGCATCGCCTTCTCCCCGCTGGCCCAGGGGATGCTGACGAGCAAGTACCTGAACGGGGTGCCGGAGGGCTCGCGGGCCAGCCAGGACAAGTCGCTGTCGACCGACCTGCTCACCGACGAGGCGCTGGACCACGTGCGGGCGCTGAACACCATCGCCGAGGGTCGCGGCCAGACCCTCGCCCAGATGGCGCTCGCCTGGGCGCTGCGCGACGAGCGGGTCACCACCGTGCTGGTCGGCGCCAGCAGCGTGCGCCAGCTCGACGACAACGTCGGCGCCCTGCAGGCCCTGGCCTTCACCGACGACGAGCTGGCGACCATCGACCGGCACGCCGTCGACTCCGGCATCGACCTCTGGGAGGGCCCCCGCACAGCGGCGGGGTGACCCACGAGACGGGTTCGCACCGGCGGGTGCGGGGCAGGTCATCACCAGCCCCGCACCCGCTCGCGAAGGAGACCCCATGAGCCGCCCCAGGATCGTCGTCGTCGGTGGCGGCTTCGCCGGGTTCCACGCCCTGCGCACGCTGGAGAAGCTGCTGCCCGCCGACGCGGCCGAGCTGGTGCTGGTCAACCCCAGCGACTACCTGCTCTACAGCCCGCTGCTGCCCGACGTGAGCGCCGGCGTCGTCGAGCCCCGGCACATCGCGGTCAGCCTGCGCCAGCGGCTGCGCCGCACCCGGGTGGTGCTGGGCAGCGCCACCGCGGTCGACCACCAGGCCAAGACGGTCACGGTGCGCACGACGGACGACGGCGGCGCCACCGAGCAGGTCATCACCCTCGCCTACGACCGGCTGGTGCTGGTGCCCGGCTCGATCACCCGCCAGTTCGACATCCCCGGCGTC
>Ga0325401_1001049_pt1 | contig 22419 bp, 21 predicted proteins | sample PopdelMetagenome_FD_205666 | JGI IMG/M metagenome (GOLD analysis project Ga0325401, IMG submission 205666) | Populus deltoides microbial communities from Bellville, Georgia, United States - Xylem-PdKOR-R2 | ecosystem: Host-associated > Plants > Phyllosphere > Stem > Wood/Secondary xylem | place... | reverse complement strand
CCGGCGGCGTTTCCGGCGACGGCACCGACGCCAATCGCGGCCGCCGCCGGCTGCTGCTAGGCGTCGCCGTGGCGGTGCTGGCGGTGCTGGGCGCGTGGTTCGCGTTCGGCCGCGGCGGATCGGAGGGCGCCGCCCCGCCCAAGGGCACGGGCGACCAGCTGCCCAGCGTCACCGTGTCCGCACCCGGCCGCGGCCGCGTGGATCGGGTGATCCCCGCCACCGGCACGCTGGGCGCGCGGCGCGAGATGCCGGTCGGCATCGCCGGCGAGGGCGGCATCGTCACCCGCGTCCTGGTGGAAGCCGGGCAATGGGTGAACGCCGGCCAGGTGCTCGCCACCGTCGATCGTTCCGTCCAGGTTCAGACCGCCGCCAGCCAGACCGCGCAGATCAACGTGGCGCGCGCCGACGCGGTGCTGGCGCAGGCGGAACTGGACCGCGCGGCACAGCTGGTGGACCGCGGCTTCATCTCGCGCGCCGACCTGCAACGCCGCACCGCCACCCGCGACGCCGCCAACGCGCGTGTCAAGGTAGCGCAGGCGTCGCTGGCCGAGACGCGCGCGCGCAACGGCCGGCTGGACATCCGCGCGCCCGCCGCCGGCCTGATCCTTAGCCGCGGCGTGGAAGCCGGGCAGATCGTGTCGTCGGGCTCGGGCGCGCTGTTCCGCATGGCCATGAACGGCGAGATGGAGATGCGCGCCCAGCTGTCCGAGGCCGACCTGGCGTCGCTGTCGGTCGGCTCGCCCGCCACCGTCTCCCCCGTGGGCTCGACCCGCACCTTCGCCGGCCGGGTGTGGCAATTGTCCCCCGTGATCGATCCCCAGACGCGCCAGGGCGTGGCGCGCGTGCTGCTGCGCTACGACCCGGCGTTGCGCCCCGGCGGTTTCGCCTCGGCGCGCGTCGTCGGCGGCTCCGCCTTCCAGCCGCGTCTGCCCGACAGCGCCATCCAGAGCGACGAGCGCGGCAACTACGTCTACGTGGTGGATGGCCGCGGGCTGGTCCAGCGCCGCGACGTCAAGCTGGGGCAGGTGTCCGACGACGGCGTGGCGATCGCCGGGGGCCTGGACGGCACCGAACGCGTGGTGCTGTCCGCCGGCGGCTTCCTGGCGCCCGGCCAGAAGGTGCGCGCGATCGCCCAGCGCAGCGCCGGCTGAGGCCCGCCCCATGAGCTTTCGCAACATATCGGCCTGGTCGATCCGCAACCCGGTGCCGCCGATCGTGCTGTTCCTGGCGCTGACGCTGGCGGGCATCGTCAGCTTCGCGCGCATGGACGTGAACAACCAGCCCGACATCGACTTTCCCGTCGTGATCGTGGTCATCAATCAGCCCGGCGCCGCCCCGTCCGAGCTGGAGAACCAGATCACCCAGCGGGTCGAGGCCGCGGTGCGATCGATCCAGGGTGTCGACGAGATCACGTCCACCGTCACCGAGGGCACGTCGCAGACCGCGATCCAGCTGGACATCGGCACGCCCGTCGACCGCGCGGTCAACGACGTGCGCGACGCCGTGTCGCAGATCCGCGGCGACCTGCCCGAGGGCATATTGGAACCCCAGGTGTTCCGCGTCGACAGCTCGGGCAACGACCTGGCGTCCTACTCCGCGGTCGCCACCGACATGACCGTGGAACAGCTGAGCTGGTACATCGACAACACGGTCGCCAAGGAGCTGTTGTCCGTGCCGGGCATGGCGACGGTCAACCGCAACGGCGGCGTATCGCGCGAGATCCGCGTCATCCTGGACCCGGTAAAGCTCCAGTCCCAGGGCCTGACCGCGTCCCAGGTCAACCAGCAGCTGCGCCAGGTGAACCTGAACGCCGCCGGCGGGCGCGCGCAGATCGCGGGGTCCGAACAGTCGGTGCGCGTGCTGGGCAACGCCGCCAACGCCTACGAGCTGGGGCTGACGCAGATCGCGGTGGGGGGCGGCCGCACCGTGCGGCTGACCGACATCGCCCAGGTCCGCGACCTTTATGCCGAACGGCGCAGCCGCGCGGCGGTGGACGGGCGCCAGGCGATCTCGTTCGACTTCCAGCGCGCCAAGGGCGCGTCCGACGTCACCGTCTTCGCCGAGGCGCAGGCGAAGCTGGCGGCGCTCGAAAAGCGCAACCCGAGCGTCAAGTTCACGCTGCGCCAGAACAGCGTCAAATACACGGTCGAACAGTATGAAACCGCGATCCACGCGCTGATCGAGGGCGCGGTGCTGGCGATCGTGGTGGTGTTCCTGTTCCTGCGCGACTGGCGCGCGACGCTGATCTCGGCGTTGGCGATCCCGTTGTCGTCGATCCCCGCCTTCTGGTTCATGGACCTGATGGGGTTCAACCTGAACAACATGACGCTGCTCGCGCTGTCGCTGGTGGCGGGCGTGCTGGTGGACGACGCGATCGTGGAGGTGGAGAACATCGTCCGCCACATGCGCATGGGCAAGTCCGCCTATCAGGCATCGATCGACGCCGCCGACGAGATCGGGCTGGCGGTGCTGGCCACCACCATGGCGATCGTGGCGGTGTTCCTGCCCGTGGGCCTGATGCCGGGCATATCGGGTCAGTTCTTCAAGAATTTCGGGCTGACCGTCGTCGCCTCCGTGCTGATGAGCCTGGCGGTCGCGCGCATGATAACGCCGATGATCGCGGCCTATTTCCTGAAATCCTTCGGCCACGCGGAACACGGCGAAGGCCGCGTGATGGACCTGTACATGCGCGTGCTGCGCTGGACGCTGCGCCATCGCTGGGCGGGTGTGCTGGGGGGCGCGGCGTCGTTCGCGGCCACCATCGGCATGTTCTTCGTGCTGCCGTCGCAGTTCCAGCCCCAGCGCGACAACGACCGCTCCACCGCCTCGATCGAGATGGTGCCCGGCACCACCATCGACCAGACCGACGTCGTCGTCGCGCGCGTGGCGGCACTCCTGAAACGCCAGCCCGAGGTGGAGTCGCTCTACGCGCGCACGGGCGTCGGCAACGGCCGCGTCACCGCTACCTTACGCGAGCATCGCACCCGCACCTCGACCGAGTTCGAACGCGCGCTGGCGCCCGAACTGGCCGCCATCCCCGACGCGCGGGTGTCGTTCCAGTCGCAGAACGGCTGGGGCGGCGGCGGGCGCGACGTGATGATAACGCTGGCGGGCGACGATCCGGCCGCGCTCAACGCCACCGCCCAGCGGCTGGTGACGGAGATGAGCCGCCTGAAGACGCTGGTGGCGCCCCGCGTCCAGGGCGACCTGAAACGGCCGGAGATCGTGATCCGCCCGCGACTGGACCTGGCGGCCAGCCTGGGCGTCACCACCCAGGCGCTGTCGGGCGCGATCCGCATCGCGACCTTGGGCGATATCGACCAGAACTCGGCCCGCTTCTCGCTCTCGGACCGCCAGATCCCCATTCGCGTGGCGCTGGACCAGAACGCGCGCGCGTCGCTGTCCACCATCCAGAACCTGCCCGTTCCCACCCAGACCGGGGGCTCGGTGCCGCTCAGTCTCGTCGCCGATATCGGCCTGGGCGCGGGCGCTACGCGCATCGACCGCGCCAATCAGCAGCGTCAGGTGTCGGTCGGCGCCGATCTGGCGCCCGGCGTCATCAATTCCGAGGCGATGAAGCAGGTGCGCGCGTTGCCGGCGATGAACAACATGCCGCTGGGCGTTGGGGAGCTGGTCCGCGGCCAGAACAAGTTCCAGGCCGAGATGGTGAAGAACTTCGCGGTCGCCGTGGCGTCGGGCATATCTCTGGTGTTCGCGGTGCTGGTGCTGCTCTACGGCCGGGTGCTGCCGCCCTTCGTCAACATGGGCTCGCTGCTGCTGGCGCCGCTGGGCGCGCTGCTGGCGCTGTGGGTGACGGGCAACCCCGTCTCCATGCCCGTTTATATCGGGCTGCTGATGCTGCTGGGCATCGTCGCCAAGAACTCGATCCTGTTGATCGACTTCGCGCTGGAAGAAATGAACCGCGGCGTGCCGCCCGCCGACGCGATCGTCGACGCCGGCCACAAGCGCGCCCAGCCCATCGTCATGACCACGGTGGCGATGGTGGCGGGCATGGTGCCGTCCGCCCTGTCGCTGACCGGCGACGGGTCGTCGCGCGCGCCCATGAGCATCACGGTGATCGGCGGCCTGACGTTGTCCACACTGCTGACGCTGGTCATCGTGCCGGCCACCTTCAGCCTGGCGGTGGGGCTGGAACGCTGGGCCGCCCCGCGGCTGGCGCGGCTGATGTCCTATCGGCCAGGCGACGAGGGGCCTGCGGCCGAACCCGCGGAATGATCGGCTGAACAATCCCCGCCGCCGGGGATTGTTTCGCCCGTGAACCTATCTCCCGCCGCCCGGCCGATCGCGCTGGCCCCCGCGCTGGCCCCCGCCTTGGCCCCCGCCCTGGCCGATGCACCCCCCGCGGGGCTGGTGCGGATGCGCGCGGTGGCGCTGGGGCTGCTGGTCGCGATGGCGGTGCTGTTCCTGGTCAGCCGCCGGCTGGTGCCGCTTCACCCCGGCTGGGGTTACGTTCGCGCCTTCGCGGAGGCCGCGATGGTGGGCGGGCTGGCGGACTGGTTCGCGGTGACCGCGCTGTTCCGCCACCCGCTGGGGCTGCCCATCCCCCACACCGCCATCGTGCCGCGCAACAAGGACCGTATCGGCGACACGCTGGCCAGTTTCCTGCGCAGCAATTTCCTGATCCCGAAGGTCGTGGCGCGACGGATGCGGCGGCTGGACGTGGCGGGCGCCGCCGCGCGCTGGCTGACCGACCCGCCCGAGGCCGCGGGCGGGCGATTCCGCGCGGGCGCGTCGGCGCTGGTGGCGCAGGGACTGGACGCGCTCGACCCCGCCAGGCTCGGCACCATGGTCAAGTCCGCCGTCGCCGCCCGTGTGCGCGAGGCGGAACTGGCCCCCCTAGCCGGGCAATTGCTGACCGCGGCTCTGGCGGAGGGGCGGCACCAGCCGCTGGTAGGCGCGGCGATCCGCTGGGCGTCCGACGCGCTCGACGCCAACGAGGCGCTGGTCCGCCAGATCGTCCACGACCGCGCCGGCTCGATCCTGCGCTGGACCGGCCTGGACGAGACGGTCAGCGACCGGTTGCTGTCGGGCCTGCAGAAACTGCTCGCCGACATGGCCGACGATCCGCACCATCCGCTTCGCCTGCGCGCGGAGGAGGGGCTCGACCGGCTGGCCTGGGATCTTCAGCACGATCCCGCCACCCGTGCCCGCGTCGAACGCGCCAAGGAAGAGCTGCTCGCCAACCCCGCCGCCGCGCGCTTCCTGGACGGATTGTGGGAACAGGCGCGCGCCGCCCTGCTCCGGATCGCGCGCGACCCGGAACGCGCCATGGCCGGGCGGCTGGGCGACCTGCTGCGCCAGCTGGGCGAGACGCTGCGCTCCGACCGGCGGCTGGCGACCGCCATCAACCGCTTCGTGCGGCGCGCGGCGGTGGGGACGGCCAACGACTATGGCGACGCCATCGTCCGGCTGGTGTCGGAAACGGTGCGCGGCTGGGACGCGGCGACGATCACGCGGCGGCTGGAGAACCAGGTCGGCCGCGACCTCCAGTATATTCGCGTCAACGGCACGCTGGTGGGCGGGCTGGTCGGGCTGGCGATTCACGTGGCCGACTTGGTCCTTTGACGCACGCCCGGAACGCCTTGCCGCGGGCGGCGCTTTCCCGCATGGACGACGGCGCATGAGCGCCGCGGCCGACTTCACCGAGGACCGGGCGGACGGTACGGTCCGCTTCTCGGGCAACCTGTCGTTAAGCCGGTTGGGCAACCTGTCCGAACGGCTGGCGGGCCATGACGGACCGGTGAAACGCGTCGACCTGTCCGACGTCGACCGGCTGGACACGATCGGCGCCTATCTCGTCCACCGCTTCGCCGCGCGCAACGACGCCGAGATCGCCGGGCTGAACGACGACCAGCGCCACCTGATGGAACAGGTGCAGCGCGCCGACCAGCCGGTGTCGGTCCGTCCCGTCCACGTCAACGCCTTCACCCGCGTGCTGGACGAGGTCGGGTCGGCCATGACCACCGCCGGCCAGACGCTGGTGGGCCTGCTGGGCTTCATGGGCGCCACCGTGCTCGCCTTCGGCCAGGTGATCCGCCACCCGCGCCGCTTCCGCTACAATTCGGTGGTCCACGAGTTCGAGTCGGTGGGCGTGTCCGCGCTCGGCATCGTCGGGCTGATGAGCTTCCTGATCGGCATCGTCATCGCCCAGCAGGGCGCGGTGCAGCTGCGCCAGTTCGGCGCGGAGGTGTTCACGATCAACCTGGTCGGCCGCATCACCCTGCGCGAGCTGGGCGTGCTGATGACCGCGATCATGGTGGCCGGCCGCTCCGGCTCGGCCTTCGCGGCACAGCTGGGCACCATGAAGCTGACCGAGGAGATCGACGCCATGCGTACCATCGGCGTGTCGCCGATGGAGGCGCTGGTGCTGCCGCGCACGATCGCGGCCGTGATCCTGATGCCGCTGCTGGGCTTCTACGCCTCGCTGCTCGCCATCATCGGCGGCGGGCTGCTAAGCTGGGCGACGCTCGGCATCCCGCCCGTGACGTTCGTTCAGCGCATCCGCGAGGTGGTGCCGATCACCGACCTGTACGTCGGCCTCATCAAGGCGCCCGTGTTCGGCGCGATCATCGCCATCGCCGGCTGCTTCCAGGGGATGCAGGTGGAGGGCGACGCCGAACAGGTCGGCACCCGCACCACGTCGGCCGTGGTCCAGGCGATCTTCCTGGTCATCGTGCTGGACGCCTTTTTCGCCGTGTTCTTCACCTGGGTGGGCTGGAACTGATGGCCGACCGGCGCGATCGCGACGACAACGTCATCGAGGTGCGGGGCCTGCGCAACGCGTTCGGCGACGCGGTGATCCACGACGACCTCGACCTGGACGTGCGCCGGGGCGAGATACTGGGCGTGGTGGGCGGATCGGGCACGGGCAAGTCGGTGCTGATGCGCTCGATCATCGGCCTGCAAAGCCCGTCCGCCGGCGACATCCGCGTGTTCGGCGAACCCACCATCGGCCGCGAGGAGACGGAAGCGGTCGAGATCCGCAAGCGCTGGGGCGTGCTGTTCCAGGGCGGGGCGCTGTTCTCGACGCTGACGGTGGCGGAGAACGTCGAAGTGCCGTTGCGCGAATTCTATCCGCAGCTGGACCAGGCGTTCCTCGACCAGATCGCGTCCTACAAGGTGGTGATGACGGGCCTGCCCGCCGACGCCGGACCCAAATACCCCGCCGAACTGTCGGGCGGCATGAAGAAGCGCGCCGGCCTGGCGCGCGCGCTGGCGCTCGACCCCGAGCTGCTGTTCCTGGACGAGCCGACCGCGGGGCTCGACCCGATCGGCGCGGCCGCGTTCGACGAGTTGACCAAATCGCTCCAGCGGACGCTGGGGCTGACGGTGTTCCTCATCACCCACGACCTCGACACGCTCTACGCCATCTGCGACCGGGTGGCGGTGCTGGCCGACAAGAAGGTGATCGCGGTCGGCACGATCGACGAGCTGCTGGCGCTCGATCACCCCTGGATACAGGAATATTTCAAGGGTCCGCGCGGTCGCGCCGCCGAGGCGACGCAGGACGCGCACCTGGCCGAACGAAACGCCGACGACGAGGCCCGCCGCCACCCGACCGAGGTGACGGCCAACCAGGACGGCCGGCCTTCCCAAGGCCGCACGGCCGACAATTACGCGCGCGACGCGGTTCCCGGTGGGACCGCTGGCGCCCGGGGGACGAACTGATGGAAACCCGCTCCAACCACGTGCTCGTCGGCGCGGTCGTGCTGATCCTGCTCGCCGTCCTGGCGCTGTTCACCGTGTGGCTGACCCGCGTGGGCGCCGCGGACGAGAAGGAATACGACATCTTCTTCCGCCAGTCGGTGGACGGCCTGGCGCGGGGGTCCGCCGTCACCTTCTCCGGCGTGCCGTCGGGCCAGGTGACGCAGATCGCGTTGTGGAAGAACAATCCCGAATACGTGCGCGTCCGCATCCGCGTGAACGACGACACCCCCGTGCTGCTCGGCACCACCGCCTTCATCTCGGGCGTCGGCTTCACCGGCGTCAGCCAGGTGTCGCTCGACGGTGCGCGCCGCGGGGCCGCCCCTATCGTCTGTCCTGATCAGAATCCCGAACGCGACTGCCCCTACGGCGTGCCGGTGATCCCGACGCGGACCGGCGGCTTCGGCGCGATCCTGAACTCCGCGCCGCAGCTGCTGGAGCGTTTGTCCACCCTCACCGAACGGCTGACCGGCCTGCTGACCGACCGGAACCAGGCTTCCGTGGCGGGCATCCTGGAAAATACCAACCGCCTGACCGACGCCTTCGCCGACCGCGCGCCCGAGATCGCGGCGACGCTGGCGCAGACGCGCGTTGCCATCCAGCAGGCCGGCGACGCCGCCGCCAGCATCGGCGAACTGTCCAAGACCGCGAACAACGTGCTGGCCAACGACGTCCAGCCCTCCGTCCAGAATCTGAACGCTGCCATCGCCTCCGCCAAGAACAGCGCCGACCAGCTGAACCAGGCCATCACCGAGGCGCGTCCCGGCATCCAGAGCTTCTCCAAGCAGACCATCCCGGAGGTGGGGCTGCTGGTACGCGACCTGCGCCGCACGTCCGACGCGCTGGCCTCGGTGGCGGAAAAGGTGGACCAGGGCGGGGCCGGCTCGCTGCTCGGCGCGCCGGCGCTGCCGGATTACAAGGGGAAGTGACCGTGAAGACCCGCATTCTCCTGCCCCTGCTGGCCCTGTCCATGCCTCTGGCGGGCTGCATCAGCTTCGGGGCCAAGCCGCCCGAGCAGCTGCTGACGCTGACCAGCGCGCAAGCGGCCCCCGTCGGCCAGACGCAGAGCGTCGCCTCCGCGCGGCCCGCCACCGTGGCGGTGCCCGTCGTGCCCCAGTCGCTGGCGACGCAGCGCGTGCCCGTCCAATCGGGGCCGACCGCGATCGCCTATGTCAAGGACGCGCTGTGGACGGAGGCGCCCGCGCGCCAGTTCGCCCGCCTCGTCTCCGACGCGCTGACGGTGCGCGCCGGGCGGCTGGTGCTGGGAACCCAGACGGTCGCCGATCCCGGTGCGCGGCTGGGCGGCGAACTGCGCCAGTTCGGCATGGACGCGGCCCAGCGCCAGGCGGTGGTGACGTTCGACGCGTCGCTGCTGCGCGATCAGGTGCCGGGCTCCACCGCCCCCGCCGCGGTCGAGAAACGCCGGTTCGAGGCGCGCGTGCCGGTGTCGGAGATCAGTGCCGAGACGGTCGGCCCCGCGCTCAATGCCGCCGCCAATCAGGTCGCCGCCCAGGTCGCCGACTGGGTGGGTCGCTGAACGGGGATCGATCCGGGCCGCGGTACCGGCCGTTACGGCCGGACGGTCCGCTGGACCTTGCCGCCCTCGTCCAGGAAGTCGATCGAGGCGGCACCGTCCTCGCCCACGCGTAGCACCAGGCGGCGACGGCCCTGCCCGTCACGCAACACCAGCTGCGACGACTTGTCGGTGGCGCGGCCGGCGAACAGCCGCTGCGTCTGACCCACATTGGCGGCCTTCCACGCGGCGTCCTGCTGTGCCTGCGGCAGCGAGCGGATGCGGTCCACCGCCGCGAAGTCCACGCGGCCCTCCGGCTGGTCGTTGACCTTGATCCCGGCCGAGCGCTCCTCCCCCTCCTCGAAGCCGAACAGCTGCACCACCTGGTCCTGGTGGTGGCGGTCGAACGTCAGGCTGCCGCCGCTCGACGCGCGGCCGTCCTTCTCGCGTCCGTCGAAGATCAGGCCGCCATTCTCCGTCCCCTCCGCGTTGAAGAACAGGCCCGCCATGCGCCGGTCGGGGCGGGGATATTCCTCGTCCTTGACCACCAGTCCGGGCGCGCGGGCCGCCGACGCGATCGTCATGCGCAGCGTGCCGTCGGGCTCGCGCACGTTGATGCGGCCGACGTCGATCGTGTCGAAACGCGCGTCGCGCGGCCCCGGTGCGGTCGCGGACAGCGCCGTCCACCCCACCGCCGCCGTCAGCACCCCTGCATAGACGACCAGCGCCCGTCCGGCATCGAACCGCATCAACCCCTCCCCCTTGCCCGCCGCCCGCACCGCGGCCGGTGTATTACGCCGCTACTACAGCGGGGGAAGGCGTTCAACGCCGGTCGCGCGATCGGGTGCGCCCACGTCAGGGCAGCAGGAACGTCCCCTCGATCACCGTCACGCAATTGCCGGTCAGTTCTACCCGATCGCCGTCCAGCCGGCACCCCAGCCGACCGCCGCGCGCGCTGGCCTGATGGGCGGTGAACGCGTCGCGCCCCAGCCGCTCGGCCCAATAGGGTACGATCACCGCGTGGGCGCTGCCCGTCACCGGGTCCTCGTCGATGCCGAAGGCCGGCACGAACACCCGGCTGACCACGTCCGTATCACCCCCCGGCGCGGTGGCGATCACCAGCCAGTCGCCCAGATCCGCCAGCGCGCGCATGTCGGGCGCCAGCGCCGCCACCTCCGCCGCCGATCTCAGCACCGCCACCGCGTAACCGCCGTCGCGCCACAAGGTCGGCGTATCCGCCGCCACCCCCAGCCCCGCCGCCACGCCCGGCAGGTCGCGCGCGGTCGGCTTCCAGGCGGGCAGGCGCATGGCATAACCCCCGCCGTTGCGCGCCACCTCCAACAGGCCCGACCGCCGGGTGCGGAAACGGACAACGGCGCGGTCGGTGTCCGACGACAACACCACGTGCCCGCTCGCCAGCGTGGCGTGGCCGCACAGCGCCACCTCCGCGGTCGGCGTGAACCAGCGCAGCTCGTAGTCCGCGTCCCCGCCGCCCCCATTCCCGTCCGGCACCAGGAACGCCGTCTCGGACAGGTTGTTCTCCTGCGCGATCGCCAGCAGCACGTCGTCGGCCAGCCAGCGCGACAGCGGCATCACGGCGGCCGGGTTGCCGCCGAACGCCGCGTTCGCGAACGCGTCCACCTGGGTGAAGGGTATGCGCATGCGTCTCAGACCCGCTTGCCGAACCAGTGGGGCGTCACGTCCGCCTCCACCAGGGGATCGTCCGTGTCGACGTGACCCTCCGGGTCCAGATGGATCAGCACCTCCACCTTGGGAAAGCGGCGGCGCAGGTCGCGCTCGACGTTCTCGACCAGGTCGTGCGCGGCCGACACGGTCAGCTGCGGGTCGACCTCCATGTGGAACTGCGCGAAATCGTGGCTGCCCGACCGGCGCGTGCGGAAGTCGTGAATGCCCAGCAGGCCCGGCTGGCGCGCCGCCACGTCCAGAAAGGCGCGGCGCTGGTCGTCGGGCCATTCCTTGTCCATCAGCTGGTCGATGGCGTTGCTGGAGGCCTTGAACGCGCCCCAGGCCAGCCACAGCGATATGGCGATGCCGAACAGCGGGTCGGCGCGCGCGAAGCCCAGATACTGGTCCAGCACCAGCGCCGCGATCACCGATCCGTTCAGCAGCACGTCCGACTGGTAGTGGACGTTGTCCGCCAGGATCGCGACCGACCCCGTGCGCCGGATCACGCTGCGCTGATAGGCCAGCAGCACCGCCGTCGCGCCGATCGCCACCAGCGACACCAGGATGCCGAACCCGGCGTCGCGCGTCGGTTCCTGGCCCCCCAGCGCCGACACCGCGCGCCACGCGATGCCCGCCGCCGACGCGGTGATGAGCCCCACCTGGAACAGCGCCGCCAGCGCCTCCGCCTTGCCGTGGCCGAAGCGGTGATCGTGGTCCGCGGGCTCCCCCGCCAGCTTGACGCCGTAGAGCGTGACCAGGCTGGCCAAGAGGTCCAGCGCGGTGTCCGCCAGCGACCCCAGCATCGCCACCGACCCGGTGTGCCACGCCGCGAAGCCCTTCAGCGCCAACAGGAACATGGCGGTGGCGACGCTGGCCAGCGCCGCGCGCACCGCCTGCGGAATCACCCGCCGCCGTTCGTCCAGTGTCACGGAAACAACATCCCTTCCGTCCAGCTTCCCCCGGGCTGCGCCACGAACAGCCGGCGCTCGTGCAGGCGATGGGCGCGGTCCTGCCAGAACTCGATCCGCTCAGGCATCACGCGCCACCCGCCCCAGTGCGCCGGGCGGGGCACGTCGCCGCCGTCGTGCGCCAGCCGCGCCGCCTCGACGCGCGCCTCGAACGTCTCGCGCCGGTCCAGCGGGCGGGACTGGTCGGACGCCACCGCCCCCAGCCGCGAGTCGCGGCCGCGCGTCGCCCAATAAGCGTCCGATTCGGCGTCGGACACGGGGCTAACCGCCCCCTCGACGCGCACTTGGCGGCGCAGGCTCTTCCAGTGGAACAGCAACGCCGCGCGTCCGTTCGCGGCCAGCTCGTCGCCTTTGCGGCTCTGGCCGTTGGTGTAGAACACGAACCCGCGCGCGTCGTGCCCCTTCAACAGCACCATTCGCACGGAGGGGCGGCCGTCCGCCGTGGCGGTGGCCAGCGCCACCGCCTCCGGGTCGTTCGGCTCCGTCCCGCGCGCCTCGTCCAGCCAGGCGTCGAAGAGAAGGTGCGGGTCGTCCATCCCCTCGTCATAGCACGGGGCCCCGCCCCGCGAACAGCCGAAGCGCCCGGCTCAATCGTCCGCGCGCGGGCCGGTGCCGCCCCCTTGTCCGCCGAACGGGGCGATCAGCCGCCGATATTCCGCCTCGGCGATCCCGTACCCGTCCCCCGCCAGTTCCTCCAACCGCTCGCGGTCCAGCACGATCACGCGGCCGCGCTTGGACCGGATGGTGCCCGTCCCCTCCAGCACGTGGAGCGCCACCGTAACCCCGCTGCGCTGGGCGCCGATCATCACCGCCATGAGCTCGTGCGTCAGCAGGATCTCGTCGCTGCCCACCCGGTCGTGGCACATCAGCAGCCACCGCGCGAGCCGCGCCTCGATCTGGTGGCGCGCGTTGGCGACGGCGGTCTGGCTGACCTGGACCAGCATCACCTGCACGTAGCGGAGCAGCGCCGCCCACAGCGTCGGGCTGGCGCGCAACGCGTCGCGAAAGGCGTCCGCGTCGATCCGCAGCGCCTCGGCGCCTTCGTCCTGCACCACCTGGATCAGCGTCTCGTGCGGGGACCGGTCCGCCCCCAGCAGCAGAGCGGAGCCCGACATCCCCTCGCGCCCGAAAATGCCCACCTCCGTCCGCGCGCCGTCGGCGGAGATGGAAACGACCGAGGCGATCCCGCCGGTCGGGAAATACACGTGCTCGATCGGCCGGTCGGGGCGGGACAATATCTCGCCGCGATCGATCGCCACCTTGCCCCAGCGCCGGGCCAGCACCTGACGGTCTCCGGACGAAAGGGCATCGAGCAGGATGTTGCCGTCGCGGACGTTTCGGGGATCGAACACAGCCGCCTCCATCGTTCGGGGGCGAAAGCTCGACACATCTTTCAGCCGCTCGCGCCCCGGATGGTGATGGGCGAACGGTCCGGACAACATTGTCATTTTTCGACATTCCGCAACATCGCGGGCGTCGGCGGACGTGCTTGTGTATGCTGTCACACAGTCGCGGCGGAGACAGAAAAGATCGTTCGACTAACTATATTCATGTTACTCTAGTGTTAATATTAGAAATCATAGGATGCCGGACAGTCTCGACCGACACGGCGCGCTCAAGGGGATTACGATCCGAACTGTGTGATGGCGCACAATGACTTCCCCGGCTGCCAAACTCGGCCATCCTCCGCCTTAAGTCTCTGACTTAGAAGGTTTGATAGGAGAAGCCATCGTGGACAGCGTAGTCGACTATTACCGTCGCCGCGCATGCGCGGAATTCGACCGCGCCCTCGGGGCCTCGACGCTGGAGGCGCGATGCGTCCACTACGCGTTGGCGGACGCCTATCGCGTACGCGTAGCCCGGCTGACGGGCGAGCGGCGGCGCGACGATGCTTGAAACGCTCCCCGACCGCGTCGCCTGTTCGACCGCGGAGGACGCCGCCCCCCTTCCCTCCCCGTCGCCGGCGGAAGGGATCGCCAGCCGCCTCGGCGCCGCGGCCCCGCGCCCCGTCAATGCCAACGTCGATCTGGTCCGTCAGGGCGATAGGGAAAATCGGGTCCACCTGATCGTCGAGGGCTGGGCCTGCCGCTATCGCGTGCTGCGCGACGGCGGGCGGCAGATCGTGGCGCTGCTGGTGCCGGGCGACGTCGCCAATCTGGGTGCGCTCATGCCCGGCGCGTCCACTTGCGGCGTGCGTACCATAGGTCGCGCGCGCATCGTGTCCTTTCCCGGCGAGGCGATGACGGCGCTGATGAACAACGACGTCGACGTGTCGCGCACCGCGATGCGGCTGATGTTGCAGGAGAACGCGATCCTGGCGCAGGCGGCGGTCCGGCTGGGTCGCCAATCCGCGCGCCAGCGACTGGCGCACCTGTTGTGCGAACTGGCGGAGCGGCTGGGTTGCCGGCCGCGGGGCGGGGCGTTACGCTTCGTCATGCCGTTGACGCAGGAGCATCTGGCGGACGTGCTGGGGCTGACGTCCGTCCACGTCAACCGCACGGTACAGCAACTGCGCCGCGACGGGCTGGTCCGGACCGTCGGTCGCACCGTCACGCTGCCCGATCACGCCAGGCTGGCCGCCGAGGCGGAGTTCGCGCCCGCCTATCTGTACGCGCAGCCATAGCCCGACGCGCGGCCGGTGGACCGGCCGACCGGTGCCTGATAGCCCCGCCCCATGAGGGCTTCGGCGACCGACACCGACATGCGCCCCGACATGCGTGACGTAATCGGCCATTACGATCGCCACGGCCGCGCCTGGGCGGCCCTTCGCGGCGACCGGCCGGCGGAGGGCGAGTGGATCGACCGGTTCGCCGCCCCGCTCGCCCCCCCGCTCGCCCCCGTCGCCACGATAATCGACATCGGCTGCGGATCGGGCGTGCCGATCGCGGCCGGCCTCGCCGCGCGGGGGTTCGCGGTGACGGGCATCGACGGCAGCGAGACGATGCTGGCGCTGTTCCGGCGCAATCTGCCGGGCGTTCCCGCGCGTCGGGTGGACATGCGAGGACTGGCGCTGGGCCGGCGGTTCGACGGGCTGGTGGCCTGGGACAGCTTCTTTCACTTGGGCGTCGACGACCAGCGCGCGATGTTTCCGCGCTTCGCCGCCCACGCGGCCCCCGGTGCCTCGCTGCTGTTCACCAGCGGCGACCGCGAAGGCGAGGCGATCGGCCGCTTCGAAGGCGAACCGCTGTTCCACGCCAGCCTGGCGCCCGACGAATATCGCGCGCTGCTGGCCGACCACGGCTTCGCGGTCCGGGCCCACGCGGCCAACGACCCGTCCTGCGGGCATCGCACCGTATGGCTGGCGCGATACGAGGGTCGTTAATCACCCCCGCTGTGCCGACGGTGGCTTGCGCGGCCGCGCCCGATCCCCGAACCAGACGTACCGCCCGAATCCCGGAACCAACGCCATCGCCACCCGCCCCTCCGCCCCCGCCTCGTATTCGGACCCAGGTCTGGATTGGCTGGCCGATTATCGCGCGCGCGCCGGGACGGACGACGCGGCCGCCGCCGGGGCGGGCCATGACGAGGCGCGGGGCGATCCCTGGGCGGCCTGCTTTTCCGAGCTGGGCCGGATCGCCAGCGACCTGGGCCATGCCGGCGCGCGGGTTCAGCGCCACGCCGCCGACGTGGGCCTCGGCTATCGCCGTCCGGGCGAGGCGGAGGAACGCCGCTGGCCGCTGTCGCCCGTCCCCCTGATGATCGACGCGGCCGAATGGGCCCATGTCGAGGCCGGCGTGATCCAGCGCGCCGAGCTGCTGGAGGCGGTGACCGCTGATCTGTACGGGCCGGGCCGGCTGGTGGCGGACGGCCGCCTGCCCGCGTCGCTGGCGCCCGGCAGCCCCTTTTTCCTGCGCCAGTTGGTCGGCGTCGAGCCCGCGGGCGGGCGCCACCTGCGCTTCGTCGCCTTTGATCTGATCCGCGAGCCCGACCGGAATGGGGGCAATTGGCGCGTGGTCGCCGACCGGCTGCGCGCACCGTCGGGGGCGGGCTACGCGCTGGAGAACCGGCTGGCGGTGTCGCGCACGCTGGGCGGGCTCCAGGCGCGGCTGGGCGTCCATCGCCACGCGCCCTTCTTTTCCGCGTTTCGCGAGGGGCTGGCCGCCGCCTGCCGCCGCGCGGAGCCGCGCATCGCCTTGATGACGCCCGGCCGGCTGACCGCCAGCTATGCCGAACAGGCGCATCTGGCGCGCTATCTGGGCCTGTTGCTGGTCGAGGGCGCGGACCTGGCCGCGCTCGACGGGCGGCTCTACGTCCGCACCATCGGCGGGCTGAAGCGGGTGGACGCGCTGTGGCAGCGGCTCGACCCCCGGCTGCTCGACCCGCTGGCGCTGGACAGCCATTCGGCGATCGGCGTCGCCGGGCTGGCCGACGCCTGGGCGGCGGGCAACGCCGTGCTCGCCAACGCGCCGGGGGCGGGCGCGGTCGAGGCGACGGCGTTCCTGGCCTTTCTGCCCGCACTGGCCCGGCATCTGACGGGTGAGCCGCTGCGCCTGCCCAACCTCGCCACCTGGTGGCTGGGGGCCGACGCCGTGCGCGAGGGGGTGGTCGGGATGCTGGACCGGCTGCGCCTGGCGCCGGCCTTCGGCGCCGTGCCGCTGGGGTTGGCCGGATCGGGGCCCGTCCGGCTGGCCGACCTGGACGCGCCCGCGCGCGACCGGCTGCTCGCCGACCTCGACCGCCGTCCCCAGGATTACGTCGCGCAGGAGGAAGTGGCGGTGCAGACCATGCCGGCGCTGGTCGACGGCCGGCTGGAACCGCGCCCCTTCGCGCTGCGCGTGTTCGCTGCGCGCGGCGGCGACGGGGCGTGGCGCGTGCTGCCGGGCGGCTTCGCCCGCATGGCGGAGGCCGGCGGCCTCGACGGGGGCGCCGACCGCTGGACCGCGGGCGGCCTGTCCGCCGACGCCTGCGTCCACGGGCCCGATCCGGTCCAGCCCGACACGCTGCTGCCCGAGGCGATGAGCCAACGCGTGCGCCGCAACCGCGGCACGCTGCCCAGCCGCGTCGCGGACGATTTCTTCTGGCTCGGCCGCTACCTGGAACGCGGCGAGGATTTGCTGGCCGCCGTCCGCCTGCTGCTCGGCCATTCGATCGACGCCGACGGTGGTGCGGCGCTTGGCCCCGGCACGCTGGACCGGCTGGTGGGCTTCATCGCCGCCGCCGGCGCGGCCTCTCCGCCCCCCTCGTTCGACCGCGCGGAACTGACGCGCTTCGCGGGCGCCGCCTTGGAACGCGGCGACCATTCGGTGAACGGCCTGAACGCCGTCGCGCGGCGCATCGGTGCCGGGCTGCGCGACCGGCTGTCGGCCGACATGGTGACGCTGCTCGACGCGCCGTTTCCGGATCAATGGGGGATGCTGGCGCGCGCCGGCTCGCTGCAACGGCGCTACGCGGCCCTGGCCGGGCTGGTGGCCGAACACATGAACCGCTCCACCGCGTGGCGCTTCCACGATCTCGGCCGCCGGGTGGAGCGCGGGCTGTTCGTGGCGCGCATCACCCGCCTGTTCGGCGCTGACGGGGCGGGCGCCGACGACCTGTCGACGCTGCTCGACCTCGCCGACAACCAGATCACCTATCGCCAGCGCTACCTGGCCGGCCTGTCGCACGACGCGGTGGTCGATCTGGTGGCGCTGGACCCCGGAAATCCACGCGGCCTGGCCTATCAGGCGGCGGCGATCGCGGCCCACCTGGACGCGCTGCCGGTGCTGGCCGACGACGGCATGGCCGAGCCGCAACAGGCCGAGGCGACCGCGCTCGCCGCCGACCTCGCCACCACGACCGCCGCCGGCTTGACTCCCGACCTGCTGCTGCGCGTCGAGCAGCGGTTGTTCCGCCTGTCCGACCTCGTGGCGCGGCGCTACTTCCTCCAGGGGGCCGAGCGGCTGCGCGCCGACGGCCTGACGCTGGGATAGGGGCCGATGCTGTACGACATCCGCCACGTCACGCGCTTCCGCTACGACACGCCCGTCAAGTTCGCGCGCTGCAACCTCCGGTTGGCGCCCGTCGAATGGCCGGGTCAGCAACTGCTGGACCATCGGCTGGAGGTGGATCCGCCGGGCGACCTGCGCCCCGCGCTGGCGGAGGCGGGGCTGGCCAACGTCACCCGGCTGGTGGTGGACCGCCCCGTCGCCGACCTCGCGATCACCAGCGTGGCGCGCGTCCGCGTCGACCGCCCCGTGCCGATGCCGGACGCGTCCGACCCGACTTTGGCCCAGGTGGCGGCGGCCGCGCGCGTCCATGCCGACCCCGGCCCCGCCGGCCCCGCGCGCTACCTCTACCCCTCGCCGCGCATCCCGCTCGACGCGGAGATCGCCGCCTGGTGCGCGCCCGACCTGTCGCCCGACCGGCCGGCGCTCGACGCCGGCATCGCCCTGGCGCGGCGCATCCAGCGCGATTTCGCGTTCGACCCCACCGCGACCCTGGTGGATACGCCGCCGCGCGACGCGTTCGACCGGCGGCGCGGCGTGTGCCAGGACTTCGCGCAGGTGATGTTGACGGGCCTGCGCGCCGCCGGCCTGCCCGCCGCCTACGCGTCCGGCTATATCCGGACCCTGCCCCCGCCCGGCCAGGAACGGCTGGTGGGTGCCGATGCCACGCACGCCTGGGTGCTGCTGTGGTGCGGGTGGCATCACGGCTGGGTGGGGCTTGATCCCACCAACGGCATCTGGATGGCGGAGGACCACGTGGTCGTCGCGATCGGCCGCGATTACGCTGAGATCGCGCCGGTCGACGGCGTGGTGCTGGGCTTCGGCGCGCAGGGGATGGAGGTGTCGGTGGACGTGGCCCCGGTGGGCTGATCCGCCGACACGTTTCGTATCCGGATACGCGCGCGCCTCCCGATCATTGACGGGGTCGTGATCGCGATCGCCCGGCGGGGCCTCCGCCGCGAGCGGCGCGACGCCGCAGGAGAGAGAACATGATCCCCGTCTTCGTCCTCGCCGCCCTCGCCGGTGCCGCCGGCCCGGTCGAGCATCGCGTCCGCGTCGACCACCCCCGGGGCGCCGCCGACGTCAGCTATCGCGGCGTCGTTCACGTCGCTCACCGCCAGGTCGGGTCCGTTGCGCCCGCCGGCCGCCCCTCCACGCTGCGCTGCCGCTGGTCGGCGGAGATGGTGGTCGACCGCGAGATGCGCATCCCCGCCGGCCACGTCGTCCAGCGCCGCATCGACGCCGGCCCCGCCGTCCAGGGCACGCGCTCCGGCTGGTGCGACGCCAGCCGCACCGCGATCGCGCGTGAGCTGGCGGCCGCCGAGGATCGCCTGCACGCCCATCTGCTCCGCGTCGCCGCAGAGGATCGACCCGCCCTGCTGGCCGAGTTGGAGCGGCTGCCCGGCGCGCCGGCCGCCGGATGAGGATCGCGCTGACGGCCGCCGCCCTGGCCGCGTCGACCCCTGCCATTGCCCAGTCGGGCCCGACCGTCGGTGCGGAGGTCGCGACGCAGGAGGTTCGCCGCGGCCTGGGCTGGAGCGGCGGCCGCGCCGCCGTCTCCGCCGACGCGACGGTGCCGCTCGGTCCGCTCGCCGCCACCGCGCGCGTCGCGACCTTGCGCGGCTCGCCCCGCCACCTGGGCGCGGACGCGGTCGCCGACCTGGGGCTGGAGGCGTCCTTCCCCGCCGGCCCCCTGACCGCACGCCTGCGCGCCACCTCGCACCTCTTCGCCGACGCCGCGAACCGCGCGGACTATCATGAGGTGGGCACGGGGCTCGGCTACCTGATTGGCCCGGTTCAGCTGGACGCCGATCTCGTCTGGGCGCCGCGCCAGCGTGCGATCGGCGGCGATAATCTCTACGCAGCGCTGAGCGCTTCCGCGGGCCTGCCGGGCACCCCCGTCACGCTTTCGGGGGGTGTCGGTCATTCGTCGGGCGGTCGGCGCTCGGTGCTAGCGGATCGTCTGCGTCCCGGTGGCGCCTATGCCGACTGGCGGCTGGGCGCCGAATACGTGTTCGGCCGAGCGTCGGTGATCGTGGAATACGCCGGCACCGACGTTTCGGGTCGCCGCGGCCTGTCACCCGTCGGCGACCCGACCCATGCGGGCGACCGGATCGTCGCCCGCCTGCGCTGGTCCTACTAGCCCTCCTTGGTCGGCGCGTTCGCGTTGCCCACTTGCGGGTCGTCGTCCGATCCGCCCTGGCCCGTTCCCGAATAGCCGATGTCCGTCTGGCCGCCGTGCCCCATATAGCCGCCATTGTCGTCGCCCGGCTCGTTGCGCGGAGAGTCGTAGGAACCGCCGCCGCTCTCGCCGCCGCCGCCCTTTCCGGGGCTGTTCCACACGCCGTCCTTTTTGCCCGCGCCGCCGTCGCCCGACGGCATGGCCTGGTTGGGTTGCTTGTCGCTCATGGCTCTTCTCCTTCGGGCCTCAACGAACGGCACCCGCCCACGTTCAATTGCGCGAGCGCAACGAAGGCCCCACATTGGACCTGAGCAATCTAGGTCCGGGGAACAGATGGCCGCCGATCCGTACAAGACGCTGGGCGTTGGCCGCGACGCGTCCGACGCCGACGTCAAGAAAGCCTATCGCAAGCTGGCGAAGGAACTGCATCCCGATCGCAACAAGGACAACCCCAAGGCGTCCGAGCGATTCAGCGCCGCCACCCAGGCGTACGATCTCCTGTCCGACCGCGACAAGCGCGCGCGCTTCGACCGGGGCGAGATCGACGGCGACGGCAATCCCGCCGCCCCCTTCGGCTTCGGCGGCGGCGCCGGCGGTGCACCGGGCGGCTTTTCGGGCTTCGGCGGGCGCCCCGGCGGCGGTTTCCGATCGGAAGGGTTCGAGTTCGGCGCGGACGGCGACCCCAGCTCCATCTTCGACGACCTGTTCGGCGGGCTCGGCGGCCGCGGACGAGCGCCGGGGGGCGGATCTGCGGGCGGGTTTACCGGCGGCTTCGGCGGCCGGGGCGGTCCGGCCCCGCGCGGCGCCAACTCGGCCTACCGGCTGACCGTGGGCTTCACAGATGCCGCCACGCTCAATCCCCAGCGCGTGCGCCTCGCGGACGGCCAGACCATCGACCTGAAACTGCAACCCGGGGTGGAAACGGGCACGCAGATGCGACTGGGCGGCAAGGGAGAGGACGGACCCGGCGGCCGCGGCGACGCGGTGGTGACGATCGACGTCGCCGACCACCCCTTTTTCCGCCGCGACGGCGACGACGTCCGTCTCGACCTGCCCGTTACCCTGTCCGAAGCGGTGCTGGGCGCCAAGGTCCGCGTCCCCACCGTCGAGAACCCGGTGATGCTGACGGTCGCGCCCGGTTCCTCGTCCGGCCGCACGCTCCGCCTCAAGGGCCGCGGCTTTCACAAGAAGGGCGGCGGGCGCGGCGACCAGCTGGTGACGCTGGAGGTGCAGGTGCCCGACGATCCGGCGCTGCGTGCCTTCGTTGAGGGCTGGGCGGGGCAGGAGGGGAACCCCAGGGCGTCGCTGGGCGTCTGACGCCTCGCATGGAGGAAACGCTCGGCCTGACGCCGGAGGATCGCGCCCGCCGTCACGGCCGCACGCGCACCATCCTGAGCAAGGAATTGGCGCATGTCCGCCCGGGCAGTGCCGCGTTCGAGGTCGTCAAGCGCGCGGCGCTCGGCGTCTATACGGACGGTTTCATCCACGCGGGCAATCTCGCCTATCTCGCGCTGATGACGCTGTTCCCCTTCTTCATCACCGCCGCCGCCGTTTTGTCGCTGCTGGGCCAAGGTGCGGAAACGCAGCGCGCGGTGGCCAGCTTCCTGGCTACCCTGCCGGGCGACGTGGCCGACATACTGCGCAAACCGATCGCCGACGTGCTGACCGCGCGCACCGGCTCGCTGCTCTGGCTGGGCGGGCTGGTCGGCCTGTGGACGGTGGGCAGCTTCGTGGACACGATCCGCGATATCTTCCGCCGCGCCTACGGCACCGTCAGCCACGGCTCGTTCTTCAAGTCACGGTTGCGCCTGTCGCTGGCGATCATCGGCTCGGTGGTGATCCTGCTGTTGTCGTTCCTGATCCAGGGGCTGTTGACCGCGACCGAACAATTCATCTATCGTCTGCTGCCCTTCGCCGAGGGCTGGGGTCAGGTGATCGCCTTGTCGCGGTTGATCCCGTCCGCCGTCATGTTCGGCGCCATGTACGTGCTGTTCTACTCGGTCACGCCGTCCAAATACCGCTCGCCCCCCAACCGCAAATGGCCGGGCGCACTGTTCACCACGCTGTGGTGGATCGGCATGACGGCCGGCCTGCCCTGGGCTTTGTCGCGGCTGGGCGGCTACGACCTCACCTATGGCAGCTTGGCGGGCGTCGTGGTGATGCTGTTGTTCTTTTATCTGATTGGGCTGGGGTTCGTGTTCGGCGCGCACCTCAACGCGGCACTGGCGGAACCGCCGCCCGCGCGGCTAGAGGACACGGTGGGACAGCCAGGGTAAGAGAAACGGCGTGAACGAATTGATGGCGGGCAAGCGCGGGCTGATAATGGGGCTCGCCAACGACAAGTCGCTGGCCTGGGGCATCGCCAAGCAGCTTCGCGAGGCGGGGGCCGACCTGGCTTTCACCTATCAGGGCGAGGCGCTG
>Ga0325401_1001048_pt1 | contig 22440 bp, 15 predicted proteins | sample PopdelMetagenome_FD_205666 | JGI IMG/M metagenome (GOLD analysis project Ga0325401, IMG submission 205666) | Populus deltoides microbial communities from Bellville, Georgia, United States - Xylem-PdKOR-R2 | ecosystem: Host-associated > Plants > Phyllosphere > Stem > Wood/Secondary xylem | place... | reverse complement strand
AGAAAATATGAGTGGTAATAAATTAAATATTTGGTTATTTTATGTATAAAATTTAATGTTGTATGGGGTTGTACGTGCCATGTGACGTGCTTGTCTTATAAGATTACAGCATACCCTAATAAAGATAAATCACTTAATATATATATAGATTAAGATTACTTTGTACTTGTCTTGCCTATATATAACCTAGGATTTCATTTCCTATGTCTTTCATAACTTATTTTTGGATTATTCATCAAATTTATGTATTTTAAGCTCAAAATTAATGACATGGGTAAGCTTAGTCCCATGCTATTTCATTTAGTGGGGAAAGAAAAAAAAACTACTATCTTCATTTAGCCCCTTTACACTATCATTATCCAGTACTATTTCATTACTTCAAAGTTCAAATCATGAGATCCCAATCTTCATCCTCAGATTTCATTACTTAAAATAATGTGAAGCTCCTCTTCATTGAAGATTTCAAATCCTTTGTCCATTCCTTGGAAGCTTGGTTATTGGCTTAGTTTAAATTTCGCTTTTAGCAGCGCCTGGATTGGTGGGCTGCGTGACATTACGAGCTGAATTAATATTTTTTTAACCATAGAAAAAATAATTAAGGTGACTTTTATGTTTTTAAAAAAGAAAGAGAAATTCAATAATTAAATTAAATTATGATTAATTTAATAATATGATAAAAAATATAAGGCAGCAAAATAAAAATAAAAACTAGATTGGTTTAGGGTTGATTTTTAGTATTTTTGAGGGTCATGGATTGGTTTAACAAGATTTCTAGAGTGTTTTCTAAGTATTTTGAATAAAAAATAAGTTGAAATAGATAAAATCATTAAAAATAAAAGTTTGAATACCAAAAAGATTGAACTCAAAACTAATGTTTAAATAGGAAACTGGTATAAGACTTTTCCTACAATAAATTAATCTATACCAAGATCAAGATAAGATTTTGATGACATCAATGCATAATAATTTTCAACAGGGTGAATCACATTTACTAATAAATATAATTTGGTCAAATTGATTAACAAGGAGGATATCCTCATGGTTGATTAACAGGGTGAATCACATTTCAACAGGGTGAATCACATTTACACCACGAATTAATCTATGATATGAACAATGGTTGGGGTAAATTAGTACAAAAATAGTGGAATTGAACATAAACTAACTGTTAAATCATATTGTAAGGAAAACATGAAGAAGAAGAAGCAATGTACGACTGTATTAATTTGCTATTTCTAAATTAATTTGAATTTTCGTTTTCGTATACATTTCAACTTGGAAAGCAATTACTTGGATCCTTCATTTATAAAAAAAAAATTATCTATTTGGCGATCAAAATCATCTTGATTGAATAGAAAATTCTATCCATGTGAACTGATGACACTTCGAAGAAAGTTGGCAGTAATTGCAATGTGATCACAGAGATATAAATAAAGACTAGGTAAAGGGTCAATAAATCCTTTTACTCTAAAATAAACAATGAAAAAATAAATTATTTAAAGGCTAAAATTATGATAGCAATATGCACTGCGAAATTAATCAAAGAAAGCAACCTTAATACATCAAGAAATATTTAAACCATAATTCCTATTTTGTCATACAAGTTGGTTGAAATGTCACATGATTTTCATTTTTCATCAACGGGAATATGATTTTGATCAGTTCTATAAAGCCTCTTAAACCTCTTGTACAGAAAAATCACAATAGTCATGGGATCTCTAAGCATTTCAAAGTTGCAATTCTTGCTTCTTCCTTTCTTGACATTCCTATGGGTAGCTTCAGCTGATCATCATGAGGATTTTCTTCAATGCTTTCATTCTCAAAACTCAAACTCCATTTCTAAGGTCATTTACACCCCAATCAACTACTCATATTCATCTGTCTTGCAGTTTTCTATACGAAACGGCAGGTTCAACACAAGTGCCACCCCGAAACCACTAGTTATTGTTACACCTCTAAATGTAGCCCACATTCAAGCTGCCATTGCTTGTTCCCAGAAACATGGCCTGCAAATTAGAGTTCGCAGTGGTGGCCATGACTATGAGGGCCTCTCTTATGTTTCGGTTCTACCCTTTGTGGTTATTGATCTGATCAATATGCGAACAGTTACAGTTGATGTAGGAAACAAAATTGCATGGGTTCAAGCTGGTGCTACACTAGGAGAAGTTTACTACAGAATTGCTGAGAAAAGTAGAACTCTTGCCTTCCCAGCGGGTGTTTGCCCAACTGTGGGATCCGGTGGGCACATTAGTGGAGGAGGACATGGGATGATGATGCGTAAATATGGCCTCGCTGCAGACCACATTATTGATGTCAAATTAATCGATGTTAAAGGTAGAATCCTTGATCGAGCATCGATGGGAGAGGATCTGTTTTGGGCCATTCGAGGAGGTGGGGGCAACACCTTTGGAGTTGTTGTTGCGTGGAAACTGGAATTGGTCACAGTTCCACCAACTGTGACAGTGTTCAATGTCACTAGAACTTTGGAACAAAATGCAACAAAACTCGTTCATCAGTGGCAGTCGGCAATAGGAAAGTTTGATGAAGATCTATTTTCCAGAATTTTCCTTTCGAGAGTTAACACTTCTCAGGAAGGAAAGACAACAATACTCGCCGTATACACTTCCTTGTTTCTTGGTGGAGTCGATAGACTCCTATCAATGATGCAACAGAGCTTTCCCCAGCTCGGTTTGGTTAAAGAAGACTGCATCGAGATGAGTTGGATCGAGTCTACTGTCTACTTCGCGCAATTTCCACGCAATACATCCTTGGATGTTTTGCTTGATAGGAGTCCAGGATCCACAGTATCTTTCAAGGGAAAAACAGACTATGTGAAAGAGCCTATACCTGAAATCGCTTTGGAAGGAATATGGGAAAGGCTTAACCAACTGGATGCCCAGGTAGCTCAATTGCAATTCACAGCCTATGGGGGCAAAATGGATGAAATTTCCGAGACCAGCACTCCATTTCCACATAGAGCTGGGAATCTATTCCAAATTCATTATGCAGTCTTTTGGGGCGATCAAGACAGTGAGAGATCTCAAAAGTATACAAGCTGGATCAGAAAACTTTACAGCTATATGACTCCTTATGTTACGAAAAATCCACGACAAGCATATATCAATTACAGAGATCTTGACCTGGGAATGAACAGCCTAGGCAACACAAGTTACAAACAAGCAAGAATTTGGGGTACCAAATATTTCAAGAACAACTTTGACCGGTTGGTGCATGTGAAGACAAAAGTTGATCCAGCTAATTTCTTTAGAAATGAACAAAGCATCCCTCCTCTCTCATCTTGGTGATAGTACATCAGAAATATTATACATATTATTGTTGGATAAATTAAAAATGAAAGATAATAAAAGATATGGTGGTCTCCTTCATGTCTGACTAGACATGGATAGAATTTCACGTTGTATTGATTTGCCTAGTTAGTAATTAATAAATAAAGGTGTAGACATGATTTTCAGCATTTAAAATTAAAGAAAGTTGAAGTTTAAGGGAGAAAACGTGTTTAAGAATATATTCTGGAGGCTGTGATTGAATGAATCAGCACTCCCCTCATGTAATATAAATATAGGTATACAGTTGTACATAATACTAACCATGTAGTATACTACACATGATCAGAATCCTATATAAAAGTAAATACAGGATAAATATAAATATACATAATAAAACATTTCATAATATGCCCCCCCAAGCTGAAGGAGGAGAATCCACATGAAGCTTGGATCGAAAATAAGTGAAGGACGCATGAGGAAGAGGTTTGGTAAGAACATCAGCAAGCTGATCCTTGGAGGAGATGAACCGAACCTCAATGTCCCTTTTAGCGACTCGATCACGAACGAAGTGATAATCGACTTCAACATGCTTAGTGCGAGCATGAAAGATAGGATTGACAGACAAGTAGGTAGCACCCAAATTATCACATCAAAGGATAGTCGTAGGATCAGAGGAGAAATGAAGATCAGATAACAGAGTCCGAATCCATAAAATCTCAGCAGTACCATCTGCAAGAGCCTTATATTTTGCTTCAGTCGATGAACGAGCCACTGTGCGTTGTTTTCCAGACTTCCAAGAAATAGGTGTTCGGCCGAGATATACCAAGTAGCCACCGGTGGATTTTCTATCATCAAGACTAGCAGCCCAATCAGCATCCATAAAACCATGTAAGGAAAGAGAGGAACCCCGAGTGATGTGCAGACCATAAGATGCCGTTCCTTGAAGATACCGAACAATTCTTTTGACAAGGGACCGATGACCATCGGTAGACGAGTGCATAAACTGACATACTTTATTAACAGCATAACAAATATCCGGGCGAGTAAAACTAAGATACTGCAAGGCACCAACAATCTGTCGGTAACGGGTAGGATCAGAATACTGAGTATCCGAAGACAACAATAGCTTAGAAGAGGATGAAGCAGGCGTATCGACAGCTTTACACGAAGACATACCAGCTCTCTGAATGATATCGAGAGTATATTTATGTTGTGAGAGCATAAGTCCTATGGCAGTCTTAGTAACTTCAATTCCCAAGAAATAACGCACAAAGCCTAAATCCCTGATTTTGAATTCTGAATTCAGTAAGGTAATCAAGTGGCGTAGCAGAGTGGAATTGTTCCCAGTAAGAAGAAGATCATCCACATACACAAGCAAGTAAATGAGATCATGGCCATCAGAGTAAATAAACAGAGAAGGGTCGGCATTAGAGGCACGAAAACCAAGAGAAATGAAATAGTCACTAAGTCTGGTATACCACGCCCGAGGAGCCTGTTTTAAACCATAGATAGATTTATGCAGGTGACAAACATGAGATGGTAGAGTAGGGTGAGCAAAACTAGGTGGTTGCTCCATATACACCTCTTTTAGAAGAATCTCATTCAAGAAAGCATTGTGAACATCAAGTTGATGAATAAACCAACCACGGGACACAGCAATAGTAAGTACTAACCTCACAGTTGCAGGCTTAACAACCGGACTGAAAGTCTCAAGATAGTCTATTCCTTCTTGTTGAGTGAACCCTCTGGCAACAAGACGGGCTTTATACCTGTCAATACTACCATCCGTTCGCCGCTTGATTTTATAAACCCAGTGACTGCCAACAACTGCCAACAACATTCATAGATGAACAATAAGGAACTAAAGTCCACGTACCATTTGATTACAAAGCCCGAATCTCATCTTGCATAGCTTGCTGCCATGCCGAGTGCTGAGTGGCATCTTTAAACGTGAGGGGTTCATGCTCAGGAGATGCAGAACACACGGAAGCAAGGGATTAAGCAGAACGCACAGGAGCAGAGGGCTGAGATACACTAAGATACGCCTATTTTGGTTGGCGTGGACGAAGTGTCATATGGTGGCTACGAGAGGAGTTAGCTGGCAGAAGGGATGGACTATGAGAAACATGCTGAAGATCAAAGTTAGATAAATCCACTACCAAATACAAGCCAGGAGAGGAGCCAGAGGAAGGACTCGATGTGGGACTGCTAGGAGGCCGAGATGGGGACACAACCGGAGAGGAGTCTGCTGACAGTGGGATCACCATACCTGGAGAAACATAAACCATACTAGGAGAGTGATCAGTAGCAGAATAGAGTGGAGATGAAGGAGAGGGACTGTTATTCGCGGGATAGGGTGAAGGAGGTGAGGCAAGAGCCCTATGAGCAGGTGTTGGAGAAAGTGGTAGAGATGGGGTAGATGGAGTGGTCATAGGTGTAGGAAAAAAAGTTAAGGCTGGGAGTGCTGTTTGTAGAGATGAAGAAGGCAATGACGTTGTCTGTTCAGAACATGCAAAGGGAAATGTATTTTCATGAAATTTAACATGTCGTGCAATATACATACAAGATGTTGACAAATCAAAACAACGATAACCCAAATAAGAGGAACTATAGCCAAGAAACACACACGGTGTTGACCGAAAATCTAGTTTATGTCGATTATAGGGATGAAGCAAAGGAAAACATAAACACCCAAAAATACGAAGAAAACTGTAATCAGGAGAAGATTTAAATAAACATTCAAAAGGGGTACAACCATTTAAAACAGCAGTAGGCATACGATTTATGAGATAAACAGCCGTTTCAAAACCATAACTCCAAAATTTTAATGTAGCCTTACACTGACCAAGTAGCGTAAGGCCAGCTTCAACAATGTGACGATGACGACGCTCAACAGTACCATTTTGTTCATGTGTGTGAGGATAGATTAAACGATGATGGATTCCAATGGTTTTAAAATATGTGTTTAACTTCCTATATTTACCACCCCAATCTGTTTGAACAAATTTAATTTTGGTGTCGAATTGTCGTTCAACAAGAGCTTAAAATTGAAGAAAAATTTTAAACACATCAGATTTTGCTGCTAAAGGAAAGAACCAGATATACTTAGTATAGGTATCCATAAAAATCACAAAATACCGATAACCGTCAGTAGATAACATAAGAGAAGGTCCCCAAACATCACTGAAAATAAGCTCAAGAGGAGCACAAGTTTTATGACCAGTAAGGCCTAACGACAGACGCGATGCTTTGCCTAAAGGACAAGATGAACAACTAAAATTAAAAACTCTTGAAGTACATGCAACTTTATTATTTGATACTAGAGACCCTAAAATACAAGAGCTAGGATGCCCAAGGCGACGATGCCAAACATTAGCAGTGGAGGACATAGATGTAGATAGGAAAGCTTCAGGTACGGACGTTATTACAGAAGACTCGGATAAGACATATAGACCATCCCTACTCTGACCGGAAAGGAGCACCTTGGTTATTAGATCCTTAACATAAAACACAGATGAATGAAATTCAAAAAATACATTATTCTCAATGCAAAATTTCTGAACAGACAATAACGGTTTTTTAATATGTGGGACATGCAGAACATTTGATAAGGTAAAAAAATGTGTTTGGGAGTATAAAGTTTAGAATGAGCAATATGTGATATAACAAGTCCCTTACCATCCCCAACATGCAATTGATCACTACCAGTATAAGGCTCTGAACTCGTCATACTGGCAAGGTCCGGTGTCACATGTTGATTAGCACCCGTATCAGGAAACCAACCTGTAGAGGAGAGCTAAGAATTTTGAAATGCCAAGTTAGAGGTAGCCTGTAGATGCTGTGAAGTGAATTGAGAGCAGTATTTTGCTGAATGCCCAAAACCATAACACAATTGACATTTGACATTTTGAAAACTGTTGTTGGATCCACGAGAGTGTTGCTGCCAATTAGTCCCAGACTCGCGAGAACCTTGCTGAAAACCAGACCCAGACGTCTGCTGCCAACCAGATCCAGAGGTTCCATGGGTACCACTACGGTAACCTCTCCATCCACCTCGGTGACGCCCACGCCCACGATAGGAATGGCCAGAAGACCCACCGAAAACACTACGCTAGGCTAAGAACGCTGAAGCTGTGGGATGTGAAGGTGTGGGCAGCAGAGGCGCTGTCATAGGGGAGCCAAGAGTGGATTGAAGAGAGCTCTGATTGAGGTATTCATGAGTGAGCAAGTAATTATGAAGATCAGAGCATGATAAGGGGTCTGCTCGTGTAGACAAACTGGTCACTAAATCTTTGAAATCACTGCGTAAGCCCCAAAATACATAAAGATTAAAATCTTCTAAGGAAAGAGGCCGACCAACAGCGGCCAACTCATCAAATAGGACCTTAGCTCGCTGCAGATAAATGCTAGCTGAATCATCCCCCTGATGCAAGTCCTGAAAGGAACCATGTAATTGCATAATCCTTGAATGTGACGGGGAGGTAAAAGATTTTTCAAGTGTCTACCAGATGCTATGAGATGTGTCACAGTCAACCACAAGATGTAGAATTTCAGTAGATAAAGAAGAGAGGAGAGCACTCATAATTAATTGGTCTTGTTGCTTCCATGAAAGGAAGAATGAATTGATAGCAGGAGCTGCTGTCTCGGTGGTAGCAACACAAAGTGCAGGACAAGGATAAGACCCGTCAACAAAAGCATACACACCCTGACCCAACAAATATGGTTTCATTTGCATTCTCCAGTATAGGTAGTTATTGTTGGTCAGTTTCAAGGAGATAACCTGATGAGTATTTGAGAGAGGAACTACTGCAGCACCATGAAGATGTGTGTTGGGAACAATTGACGCAGCAGAGGGGAGTCCAGAATGTGTCGAAATAGTCGGTGCAGAGGAAGGTATTGCTGCCATTGTTAGAGGAAAACTACATCCAAGTGAATGAACAGATGATGGCGCAAAAAATCCAGGTGGAGGTGCCATTGAAAAACCTGACGCAGATTGCAATATTGGAGAATTTGCAGGAAGAGCAGATTGCGTGTTTGTTGTGAGAGGAGGAGTAGATTGGAGAGGAGCAGATTGAAGAGAAGCAGATTGCAATGCAGTAGGATCCATGATTGAGGAGTGCTGGTTGTAAATACTATAGAAAACAGAACACTGGAGACAGAACACTGAGAAGAGAAGGGGAGGCGCTGGTTGTAGAGGAAAAATATATTGCTCTGATACCAAGTTGAAGTTTAAGGGAGAAGACGTGTTTAAGAATATATTCTGGAGGCTGTGATTGAATGAATCAGCCCTCCCCTCATGTAATATATATATAGGTATAGGGTTATACATAATACTAACCATGTAGTATACTACACATGATCAGAATCCTATATAAAAGTAAATACAGGATAAATATAAATATACATAATAAAACATTCCATAGTAAAGAAGTGTATAAATGTTTGATTTATAATAGTTGATGAATTATGGCACATGAAATTTTTTTTTTCACTCTTTTTGTCTCTTATCTTGGTTTGCATGCTTTCATTTACAGTTCTTTTCTTTCCTTTGCTGTAAGAAAAAAGAAAAGGAAAAAGCTTTCTTGCACCAGTGCAAAGGAAAGTAGCAAACTGACTTGGCATTCCTTGTGTAAATTAGGAACATTTTTTTCCTAGCACAACTTAGACCTTACACAGATTAGGAATTTTTTTTCTGTTTTGCATTGGCTTGCGTGTCTCCACTTGTTAATTTTTTTCTTTCCCTGATGAATTCGCGAGAGTGAATTAATTGCTGAGACATAGCGAAAGAATTTCCAGCATGGTTGTTAAAAATGTGTCAAAATATATAAAACATGTAAGATCAGGGTTAAAACTCAAAAACTAGTAAAATTGATCAAACCTGGTCAGACTCACATAAAATTAGGTAAACTCGAAAAAAAAATTAAACGCGTACTGAAATCGCGATTTCACTTGAAATTTAAAAGAGTTAGAGACTTAGAGTTGTGGTGGGATGGGGGTTGTGGTGGAAACCTTTGCAATCTGTTCAGAATTATCAAAAGAAAACACATGTTCATGGAAACAGACATGACGGGAAATATAAATACGGTGAGATGCAATGTCAAAACATCGATAACCAAGATGGGAGGAACTATATCCAAAGAACACACATGGAGAGGAACGAAAATCCAATTTATGATTATTATGTGGACGCAGAAAAGGAAAACAGAGACACCCAAAAGTACGCAGAAAATGATAATCAGGAGACCAGTGAAATAAACAATCAAACGGAGAGCAATGGGCAAGAACAGGAGTAGGCTTGCAATTTATAAGATAAACAGAGGTTTCAAAAGCATAATTCCAAAATCAAAAAGGTGCTTTACATTGCCCTAAAAGAGTAAGACATCTTTCCACAATATACCTATGACGACGCTCTACTGTGCCATTTTGTTCATGAGTGTGAGGACAAATCAGACAATGATGAATACCAACAGTCTGAAAAAATGTGGATAATTTGCGGTATTCACCGCCCCAATCAGTTTGAACAGATTTTATTTTTAATGAAAATTGATGTTCAACGAGAGTCTGAAATTGATGAAAAACAGAGTAAACATCAGACTTGGCAACAAGAGGATAATACCATACATATTTAGTATAAGCTCAACAAAGATAACAAAATAACGATAGCCATCTGAAGAAAAAAGAGGAGTAGGGCCCCATACATCACTAAAAATTAATTCAAGGGGAGCAGAAGTTTTGTGACCCGTAGGTCCTAAAGACAAACGTGATGATTTTCCTAAAGGACAACTTTGACATTGAAAATTAAGACTACCTCAAAAACCATTCTCTGGTTGAAAATGGTTTCCTCCATTTCAAAAATAATTTTCAAGTTTTCCTCCCTCCTCATTTTTTGTACAAAGTTTTTTGTTCCCTGGGTATGTTCATGGTTCTATGATTATAATCTTCAAAACGGACATCCAGTTCTTGTTCGTAAATTCAAAATCAAATGGTGGGATTCCTTTGCGGCTGAATCCAAAACTTCCAAATTAGCTATTACGGAATGGTTACAAAAGAATCAAACAGCTCCCATCATTGATCATCATCCTCAATCCAAATTTCTAGCCCGAAAGGCTCAAACGGCAGCTCTCCTTGCCTTTGCTAGAACTGAGGAAGAATAACTCCAAATTATACAAAACATTATAATTGTGTATACCCAATCCATACTGAGGTATGTAAGATAATTACATCTATTCCAAGGTCATTATGGCTAATTCGATGCCTATTAATGTAAGGTAATTGTATTCATCCTAATAATAACATAATTAATTTGATACATAACAATGCACGCAAGGTATTCATATTCGTTCAAACATCATCCTAACTAATGGAGGTATACCGTTGCATGCATGATACTCTTATTCATTCCAACAATATCATCACAAGTTTGATACATATCAATGTATGTAAGGTACTCATATCCATTTCAATTATATCATAACATGCAAGATACTTATATTCATTCAAATATTATCGAAGCAATAAAACAATAAAATGTAAAATTTATCAATAAGTTTACACAAATTAAAAAGATAAGATGCAATGCACCTACCTAGAGTATGTGCATGTGTTGCCACTCTATGTAATTGTCAAATCCCTACAGCTTCAGCTTCTCCTGTACCACCAGGATTTAGTTTTTATCAATAATATAACCAACATCACAACTTCATTTAATTCTCATTTAACTAGTATTCTCAAACTAATCACAAGGAGTTTCCTTAGAATCTCATACTCTTATCCATTTTCATGTTTATATTCATTCTTTTAATTTTATTATTAAAATCCTCACTTAAAAATAATTTCAAGCAAAGATTAAAAATTATTTAATTCTGATCAATTTAACTTAACCAACCAAAAACACTATTTAGTGGTTTAATCAGAACTAAACTAAAAAAAAAAAACTTAGTTCTGGGCGTGATTTGTCTCTATAAAAGGCTGAAGCATAGAAATACAACTTTCATGAAGAAATCAACTCCAAATTATTTAGTTTTAAGACTCAATATCAATAATCACAATGACCTCTTCTTTATAGCTAAAATTTTGGACAATGAGGATTTTCATCCCTTGGAAATCTTTTTCAACTTATTTTCATGCATAAACAACATTATCCAAAGTCACTTAGCATTATTAAATTACAAATTTAAATCAATTCTAAAAAAAAATTCAAATAATTTCCCTACCTCTACAATATAGTAAGATGCAGCCAAAATAAGAAAACTCATCCCTTTGGGATTTCTCCTATTATTATTATTTATTTATTTTTTTACACACACTATATATGTTATTATCCTTGTTTAGCATTATTAATACAACAAAATGATTAACCTTTTATTTTCTTTCACTTTCTCCTTGTGCGATTAAACATATACGACAAACCTTAACAATTAATATTCTTATATCTTTATCACAACAATAATTTCACTGTACTAGTTGGAATCCATAACAATCTTCATTAACTAATCAATTTGCCAAAAATATACTTATGGCTAGCTTTAAATTTTTCAAATTTCTTTCATTTCAATTTCTTCATGGTTCCATTCCATTTATATCCACACAACTAACAAGGTAGCTTTTTTATTCGAACATGTCCATATAGCAATGTTCTTTTCTATTTTTACACAATAATCATTTTTCCCCTCACATAAAGAATACACAATTAATCTATAATAATACTAGTAACAAGAACATATTTTACCATTATATTTTCCATAAACCCTAAACCCACACAATTCTAATTTCATCAAAACATGTATTTAATCAAGCTTACTAAATTTTGTCAAAACCATCAATAGATTCAAAAAGCAATAAGTCATCACCCTTTGATTATTTGTTCAAACCCAATAGTCAGAATATAGATCCTAGAATTGTGCACAATATATCTCAAAATCAGAATGATCCAATAGTTGTATCTCCCTAGCTAGATCTGAATAAGACTAAGCTAACCTGAAAATGGACAAGCTACTATTCAACATGAACGACACCTTGCTGGAGAGAGCATTTCCAATCTCCACCGTCCAGAATGAAGGTAACGTTTAGACGAACCATATATAAAAAATAGGCATGGTCCAACAGTGGAAGAGACAGAAATCAATCAGTGACCAAAACTACCCTGCAAGTGTATTTCCTTTTACTTTTTAGGAAATTACCGATGATGATTTCTGTTAAACAAGTTGTGTTACTTCAAATCCCTCCAGTAAGGTAGTATAGGAGTGTGAGAAGAACAATATATCCACAAATCAACATGATCCAACAGTGGATTTCAGAGATATGGCCACTGGAGCATTATTGGTTCCTTTAAATTCTGCACCTCTCTTTAGCCGAATTTTCCCTATTGTCACCTTTTTTTGAACTGGTGGCTCTTTTCTTTTTTAAAGGCACAGTTTCCCCTAATTACAATTTGGTCCTTCATTTATGCCTTAATGTATTCTATTTTACTTTTCATATAAACTATCCAATTTATTTCTTCTTAAATCGCTAGTCTTTACCGAACTCTGATCGGGATGAGATCTTTAATCAAGGTAGGAAAACATATTAATAGACTTCATGAAAAATTGCATATCAATCCAACGATTGGGTTGAGAGCTCTGCTTTCTAATGTAAAATTGGTCAGTTCATGACTTTTCATCAACGATCCAGATTTTGTTGTTCAATCTTCACATTAAGTAAATTAGTAATACATAGCCTGTTGAGATTCAAGTAACACCTCAATTGCCCCCAGATTCTGTAGATTTGCAAGCATAGGTTCAAGTTGAACTGTAAATTTTACTTGTCCAGATTTAGATCTCAAGGCCTGTTCGAGTAAACTAGTAAGTCTTGTGACTTTTGTTTTTCTAAGACTTTCTAACTTTTTTCGATGTTAGGCTTCCAATTGAGCTTTTTCTTCATTTTCCATTTGTTTTTTTCGCAGTCTAGTGTTATAGCTGCATTTCAATTGGGAACCTATATTTCAACCTGCTAAATAAAAATTATACAATCATGCATAAGTGATGATGCTATCGACAAGGAAAATGCAAATTCAATGTGGACTCATCCTTCATGGGGTAACAACAGTTGTTATTCATGGATTTTAGGAACATAATGTCATCATGATGCCAACAAGGGGATCCTTATCCAGTCTTGCCTAAGTTTAACTTTTGATAAGCCTTTCGACTTTCAATTAAAGTCAATTTCTTTTTGTCAACTATAACAACTCGGACTCTTGTATCTTATGTGACGACCATGATGCAACATGTTGGGCTTGCCATAGTGAGATTACACATGGTACAACCTAGTGGGTAGGTTTTAGTCATTTAAGTGCATTAAGAGGGAGGTTACTATCTTGTCTCAAAATGTCTTTCGCTTGCTTAGTGATCATCCTTAAAGGGTCGATATAAGGTTTACAAGTAGTTTGAAGATAAAAGCCCTGAGTCATATCAGATCGGCGTACCAACCACTATTGAGTAAACAATCAAATGAGAGTTGAATAGTTTCACAAGTCTTACCCAGACTAAAACCATTGGGGTACCGTTACTTCTTCACCTATCCTAAATTTTAAGGTGTGTGCTTTTTAAAGTTATGCATGACAATAAGGATGCATGCTAAAGCAGTAAAGACAAGAAAATAAACAAACCAGCACAACAAAAAAGATAGTAATAATAAGACAAAAAGCAAAGCTTCGTCCTACTGGAGTCGTCACACTCGGACATCACGACGACCTTTAAAATATTTCTCAAAATGAAAAAAAAATAGAGAGACATCTTTTTCTTCGAGGGGAAAATGTCTAGTTTAAGGAATCATCACCTAGTATTATGATTACTTGGAACCCTAACTGGTCAACAAATATTTTATGATACGAAACTAGTTACGTGAAAGGAAAGATACTATCACCCCTTAAACGTCCTACCTAGCACAAGTTGTATTACTGGTTTTGTCTTAAATTGCTAAGAGCTTGTTTTTGTTCTATTCTTATAGTCTTCTTATAATATTCCTGACTCTTGTGTCAATAAATATTCACCTATGAATATTTTCAACTCTAGCGTTGGTAAATAATATGTAACCTAAAAAGCATAGTATTCCTGACTCTGGCACTAGTTAATAAATCCAAAAAAATTATGTTAAAAAAAAAGGAAACTATTTTTTATTTTTATATTTTATTACTTTTTTAAAAGAAAAAAAAGAAGACATTTATCGTATATCAGATTCACATTTCATAGTAAAAGTCCACAAATCAAATATACAACAAAGCCAACAAAAAAATATATGAAAAAAAAAGTAAGAGAGACCTATAAATAAATCATAGAAGACCCTCAAATTTTTCTAAAATTTTCTAATATCCAAAAAGAACTTATTTAGCAAGATATCAAAACAAAAGAGTGTGACATAAAAGGGAAATGCATAAGAGTGTCTATTCCCAAACACACCCTTAGTCCAAAACAATTTGGGTCGGATGGGCGTGAGGCTCATACCTGACCCACTCTAAATGTTTTTGTTTTTTTTGGGAGTTGGATCTAGCCCAGTCATACGGGCTGGGCTAGACCCAACGAGCCTAGCCTGGTCAATTAATTTCTCATTTAACTCTGTTCTAGGCCCGTTCTTTTCAATCCAACCAATTTAGTCCAATTAATTTCAATTCAGCCCATTTAATTCATTTTTTCACCCATTCTTCCTTTCACCCTCAACATTGTTTTTCCTATGAAAAACTCAAAAAAATAAAATCAAATAAATAAAATAAAAAACCTTGCCATACCTTAAAAAAATGATAGCCAACCAACATTGGTAACCCCAGAATTGACTCCAAACTATTGCTATTATCCTAGCACCACCATAGCAACATACTACCCCTCTTTTCATCCATCATAGGCTTAAATTATGGGATTGATGAGCTTAAATTGGGAGATTAGGATAGGCTTAAATTAGAATATGGATTTAATTGTTGGGATTGTAACTAAAGAATCTAAATTTAACTATTGGAATCAAATCCCAAAAATCATTCAAAACTGTATTAACGAGCCTTATTTTTGCCCAACCAATTCATACCTAGAATTATATCAAAATCACTTAATTCTAGGGGTATTAAATCTGCTTTTAGTTCACACCCATTAATGTTAATTCTCACCCCTTAAAATACAACATTTGTTTCCATAGTTTCACCCAAAGGTGTCCCAATAATAAATCCTTTTTCTACCCTTTTTGTTTCCTTACTCAATTTGGTTACACTTTTATTTGCTATAAAGAAGTGAGGGGCACTAGAATCAAACAAAACATGCATTTGATAGTCATTCATTTGCAGCATACCTGCCACCACATCTGATGCTGCTCTGACATCCTCCTGGGTCATATGGAAAACCCTTCTTTGATCCCTTTCATTTTGCACTATGGGTCGTCCCCTATTTGAATTAGCTCCTGACTGAGTCGACCTTCCTGGTCTGTTTATTGTGATAGACTGCTGATGACTCTGACTTTGATGCCTATGTCTCGAAGGTTGTTCAGTGTTTAACTGGGGGCATTCCTTTTTAAAGTGACCCTTCTCACCACAATGATAACATCCTCTTTCCAAGTACTGACAGGTTTTCCACTTATGACCTTCTCCTCAACATATATAGCATCGTCTAGGAGAAACCATACAACCCTTGGGGTGTCTTTGTTCACACTGAGCACATCGAGGGTAGCCAATTTCCTTCTGATCATTATACCCCTTTGTAGCTACAGCCCTAGAGCAGGTCTGACCACTTCCCGACCTCCCACTGATATCCTGTCAAAAGCTAGTTGACGTCCCCCTTTTCTTTTTGAATTGAAGGAACTGTTCGCCTCTACCTTTCTTTGGAAGTGGTGGCCTGCCTAAAAATTCCATATCCTTTCATTTTCCTGCACCCCCATGACTCTGTTGGCCTTCTTCCATACAAGCCTCCAAGGTCTGTGCTGCTTCAATCAGTTCCCTTAGTGTCTTGAATTGTAAAGCAATCAACCCTTACTTCAATTATTGTCTGAAGCCACCCCTTAACTTTTCTATCATATGTTGTTCTGATGGGACATAATGTGGTGCGAATAGTGAGAGGTCATGAAATCGTCTCTCATACTCGCTCAAACTCTATCTTGAAGTCATCCTAGGATAGGGTTTCTATAGCCCTCCTCAACTAAACTGTCTCCCACCAAGTCATAGCACCGTCTAACAGTAATTGAGTAGCACAATCTACCCGCAGATCATGTGGTATCTTAATTTGAATCATGATTTTCTCCACCTTTCTAATCCACCTTCCCGCCACTTCAGCATTCTGTTCACCTGAGTAGGGTTCACAACCAATTTCTCTCATACTTTTCACCAAACGAACTAGTTGTATCACATCATTAGTAGCTGTAGCTGCTTCTGAAACGGTTGGTATGATGGGTACAGGTGGGGGTGCTGGCATAGGAGTGGCAGCATTAACCATACCTTCCATTACTGCTTTGACTAGCTGGGCCAAGAGCATCAGATCAACATAAGAAAAAGATGGCCCTGAAGGTGTAGTCTGAGGGGCTCCTCTACTCGTTTCTGCGAGGCTGACATGGTCGGCCGAACATCTCCAGTTTGCCTTGGTACCTGTCTAATTTGAGGCCCTGATGATTCTTCATGCCCTGCTTGAGTTGATACTACCGGTGCATGTGAAGCAATATCTTCCAAAGGGCTCTCTTCTTACCCCTCGAAAAAGTCTATATTTCTATTCCTCCTCCCTGCAGAGGATAGATCTGTTCTAATCTATTGATAGGTACGTACCATCCTGCAATAAATTAATGAACATCAACAACCTCTTTTGATTTCTTCCCAGACCTATACTAGGGCTCTGATACCAACTGTAATAGTCCGAACTGTACAACTCGATCAATGTTAAAAGGTTCAAACATATCCTCTTTATTTGAGGGTAAATTTTTTATTTTATTTTATTTTATTTTTATTTCTAAAAATTTGGCAGAGTTTCGTTTGCATTTAGGACATCCCATGTTATCGACTACTATTAGTTTACTCAATCAACCCATCATCACAAGGTCCCTTAATTCCGGACCTTATATCAAACCTCATAATTCCACACCTCATACAATCCACACAATATATATATATATATATATATATATATATATCCTACGAGTAAGTTCAATATGAACATAGTCCAACACATCATATCATAAAATTTAAAGGAAAAGGAATACTAACATGCAAAGAAAGTATTTACAATTTAAGAAGTGTTCTTAAATATTTCAAAAGGGTTAATTACAAGATAACTAAATACTACATGATAAGCTAAACCTTTATAAATACATCAAGGTTTGCACAAAAGTATACTACATAAACACATTAATTCCCTTTTGTTTTAAGTTAAATATTTACATGAGCTTCACAAGGTAAAGTCCTAAACTAATGATCTTCCTGGATGTTTGATGGACCTGTTACATAAATAAACATACAATTATGTTGATAAAGAATATATGTATGCTCATGTAATGAATACCAATGAAGTATTAACTTTCTATCGAATCCATGAGAATTTTAACAAAGAACTTATATTTTGCTTGTAAATCTTTTAAACCTAATTAACACTCATTTGTATATTCTTAATTGAATAATCTTATTTGTTTGCATAAACTGGGAGACCTTGCAAGGTTTAATCCTGTAATTCATTTCCCGGCAATCTTATCACGAATGCTATTAGCCGGAGCTAATCATGTAATTCATATCCTGGCAATCCCCATTAGCTGGAGCTAATCATGTAATTCATATCCCGGCAATCCTATCATAGATGCCATTAGCCAGAGCTAATCATGTAGATCATATCCCGGCAATCCTATCACGGATGCCATTAGCCGCAGCTAATCTTGTAAATACACTAGGCTTTATTTATATTGAACACGATATTTATTATAATTGCATTCACCAAAAGGATTCTAAATTGTATAAGTGCAAATAGGAGGGAAAATCACACACCTGTTTTGCCTGTCTCGCGACCTCCCCTAACAGAAGATCCAATCCTGGTTGCTCCTCCTGAATCACAAGGAAGTTTTTTTTTTTGTTATGATTCCTTCAAGCCGATATTATAGAGAATTCATATTCACCCATTACTCACATGTTACTTTTTATGCATGTTCATTTCCTCATAATAACATACATACATATATCATGTATATTTTCAGAGTTAGTATCTCAATATACAAGTGTTCGTATGACTCAATTCTTTTATATTCTTATTTATAGTATTCACGTGAAAGTTTACTGTTACTGTCTAAATTTGAACTGTTACTGTCTGACTTTGAACCGTTACTGTTTGACTTTGAACTGTTACTGTCCAATTTTCAACTGTTACTGTCTGAACACTCATCAGATTTTTAACTATATCTAAAGTTCTAAAACTCCATTTTAAGTGAGATTGATCTTGTTAGAAAGCTAAGACACGAGGTTACTAGTTCTCTAAGGGAGTAGAACCCAGTTTTGCCTCTAAGATAGTCAAAATTGTTCATTTACTAATTAGTCCTACTGCCCTACATAATCAGTCACGACTCAGTCTCAGTTGGTAACCATAACTGAAGTTCTACATCTCTAAATTGAGCAAGACCAGTTTTCTTAGTTAGCTAACATTCAAATCTATGATTTCTATGAGGAACTCGATCCTAATCCCCTCATCCTCCTACCCGAAATCTCATCGAAAGTTAGGAGACAAGTCTGTTCAGATTCGTCTCCCCCTCCCCTTCACACAATACTTTCATAAACTACATACCACACATATGAATTAACTTAATCTCAACAATAAGTACTTTTTCCCCAATTTATGTCTAAGAACCATAACCTATGATTCAATATCAAGGTATCAATTCTTTATTGAATTTAAAAATGAATTTTTTTAAGATCATGTTTAGAATACCTTACCCGGTACAAATTAAGATTTTGATCTTCAACTAGTTGAAGATTTTCAACTCCCTCCTTTCTTTTCTTCTTGTTCAATTTCTTGGTAATCCTTTGCTCTCAAATGTTTATCCCATCTATAAGCTCTCAATTTCTTAGTGTTTCTCTCTTGATTTCTCAAGAATGGGTATAAAACTCTCTATTTTCTCTCTTTATGGTTCCTATATATTTTTTTGGTAAGGAGAGAGTATTTATACTTTATATTTTTTCTTATTTGCATTTAGGCCCCCGTTTTCTTTTAAGTGTATTATTCTCTTCAATTAAATCCAACCCTCAACAGTACCGAGTTTATTATAATATCTCGAATTATTTCGCCCGGAAATTTATATTCAAAAATTTATGAATTTCTATTTTATTTAACCATATGCATGAATTTCTTGAAATCTTTTTAGAGTGTCTGGCGAAATTAGCCTTTAGTATGTGACATTCAAACCAAACGTCATTCACACTCTCTAGCAAAACTTTATTAGAAAAGTTTGATGCTATTGTTACAAAACCAAAAAGATTCCCTGATTTGTTGACACGCCTGGATACATAGAGTTTGAGTACAGAGCCAAACTTGTTAAAAGAAGCTTTTATGCGATGGTAATCAGCCCATATTGTGAACCCTTCAAAGTAAATTTGTGGCACTAAAATGTAAAAGTAAAAATGTTATAAGCCTGTTTAATTGTTTTTCCAATATTCTTTATCAGGTTGCTATTTGGTTGCATACTATGAATTCAAACTTTAGTTATACAAGAAATAACCTTTTAAATCTTCTGATGACATCAAATTGTGATGAAATAAGAAATTTTAGGTGGTTTTTTTGTTTTTGTTGTAGCGGATCAATTTTTTTTTCTTGTCTTTTATTTTGACTATTGATTTTATAACATTTTTAATATACTCTCGAATGACTATATAAAAAAAAAATCATTAGGATCAATAAGAAAAATGGTGTTGATAAGGAAATCAAAAGATGGTTTTCAATGATATTATTACATCTCTGTAACGCAAGAATTATATACAGAGAAGAAAACTATATTAGGTAAATTATAACATATATGCCTATTGATAAGCTAATGGTAAATGCCTTATTGGTGACATTATTACATTTTTTAGCCATTCAGGAAGCTGTGGCTGCACAAATCCCACACAAAAACCAAATACAATGGCAATTCTACTTTCTAAATTTTCACTAACCAGGCCCTTTCAGAATTAGAACACAACAAGGACTCGAGCACTCATGGTGATTTGATTTCCTTTTTAACTTCTGTAGTCAGTCAAGAGGGCTATTAAAGTCATTGTGCCGTGACAAAATTCATTGCTTCGAGATCTGCAAAACGCACGTCTCACATAAGAGAGTGTAATTAAACGTGATGCATGTGCCTCTGGCCATCAATCCCTCCCCATCTACCCTTATAAATTGATATTTGTTGACAGAATCTCTTTCAGGAAAGCAGATTAGGGAGAAATTCAATGAATTAAGGCCTGTGCATAGCTGCTAGCTAGCTAGCTAGCTACTTTCTATTCAGGCAAAATATTCTTCTTTGAAAATCTTTCTTATAAATATACTTGCCAGTGAAATGAGAAACTCAATGAAAGCTACTTGTAAAGACAATTACCCTTGAAATATGACCAAACTTTATTTTTGTTTTTCAACAAACAAATTAAAGATGCTTGCGTCTGCTCATGAATATAATGCGTACACATTTATCTTGCTCTTCTAAATATACACTAGTTTATATCCAGTGATACGCACGTGGGTCACCTAATTTGTTTTTTAATATAAGAAAACATATTTATATTGTAAAGAATTATATTTTATATTGTTATTAAACTCGACTTAACGGTTTAATTTTAAAATATCTCAATCCGACTCCTTGTCTTGGTCATATTTAAAATTAAATAGTGTAAAAGTTATCTTGATATAATTCAGTCGACGACTTAACTAGTTTAAAAATAACCTGAATAATTATTAAAAAGAATTTGAAGAAAAAATTCAGAAAATAAAAGGAGAAAATTAAAAAAAAAAGAAAAAGAATAAAAACATGTTGAATTATATTGTTAACATCAACAAAGCAAGTTAATCAGCATAAAACATCAAACTCAATCACAAATCAATTTAATATAAAAAATTAAATTGAAAATAAAAAATCTTATAAAAAAAAACAAATTAGCATGGATAACCATTCATTTCACATTGTCTCATATGTTTGGGATTTCAAATAATATTTCATGATTTATCAATGATAAATTTTACAAAACCATATAATGGTTAAATAAAAAACAAAAACAATTAATAAAAAAGGATGAAAATAAAAAATGGTTAAAGGAAAAAAAAAAGAATACAAATGAAAAAAATAATTTGAGGTGGTAAATAAAGTTTGAAGGACCCAGAAAAAAAAACATAAAAAACATGTGCTGGTTGACTTACTAGAATGAATAGTGTTTCCACGTAAGTTTTTTTTTAATTTATAGTGAAATAAGTTATATTTGCCACCAACTTTTCTCTTTTGAAAAAAACATTAAAACATAAAAAACATGTGCTGGTTGACTTACTAGAATGAATAGTGTTTCCACGTAAGTTTTTTTTTTAATTTATAGTGAAATAAGTTATATTTGCCACCAACTTTTCTCTTTTGAAATATGGAATGGGACGTTGGCCGGCATGATTAAAGAGTACAGTACTGTCTGATTTGCGACTATGAAACGTGGGCGGCAATGATTGCAGTGTCTAATCCTAAAAACTAAAACATTAATAAATATAGTTTTAAATAAAAAATTAAAATATCAAAACGAAAAAATCAAAATGAAGAAACAAACGATAAAATGGATTTTTTTTTGTCAAAGCATAAATTTAATTTTAAAATATTTTTTGAGACCATAATAAATAATAAGTTAATTGAAACAAATTATCAATATAAAATCTAAATGAAAAAAATCACATCTCATGATAAATTACAGTTAAATTATAATTTATGATAATCTCTATGATAAATTAATATAAATAGAACGTGTTATATATAGCAATTCACATCTCATGTTAAATTATATATTAATATAATAAAATTATCATTAAAAAACAACCAAAACACTTAAATGTACAACCAAATTACAAATCTACAAACAAACTTCAATCAATTAATTTTAAGCATAAATGGGTTAAGATGTAAAAGAGTGAGTTTGCTTATTTTATAAAGCGAAGCTTGACAAGAAATAAAATCAAGGAAGGAAAGC
>Ga0325401_1001046_pt1 | contig 22446 bp, 16 predicted proteins | sample PopdelMetagenome_FD_205666 | JGI IMG/M metagenome (GOLD analysis project Ga0325401, IMG submission 205666) | Populus deltoides microbial communities from Bellville, Georgia, United States - Xylem-PdKOR-R2 | ecosystem: Host-associated > Plants > Phyllosphere > Stem > Wood/Secondary xylem | place... | reverse complement strand
TCTTCTCTTTACGCCTTTTTTTTGTGTTTTCATTACTTGTTTTGGCTGTGGAATCAAGTGATGAATTTGGATTACAAATTTCTCACGACGGTCGTCTGAGACACATCGTGTCAATTTTGATGTAATGATCCAATGTTTTCTGATGATTTCATCTTGCTCTTGTTCTTCTAAGTAATCATAAATTTTTTCTTACGTAGTTTTCTGTGATGAGGCGAGCATCGTGATGATAAATTCGAATTTTGTCCGATCAATTTCATGACAGGATTATTAACCTCCTACTCATACTGAATGCTCGCTCATCACTGATTTCTCTATAATAATTTTTTTTTTGTATTTTATGGGTTAATAATTCTTTTAAAGCTTTTCAGCAGCTCCTTTTCTCCTTTTTTTAAGAACGATCAAATTGGATTGGCACTATGAGGATTTAATGTGGTACGAGGTCGAAAGATCTATGAAATTTGTAACTCTTAGTTCTTTTCATTCTGAGTGCGCAGTTCAATCTGTTTATGCATCTTGCTTATACCCAGAAGGCCTCGAATTTGTTTTCAACAGGGATTGCCTCTTCTCTCTTCATATAACCTGGTTTTTGGTCATGTCTGGTTATTCAGAAAAGTTGGAGGAAGCTTTTCTGTTAAGTAAATTGAAAGGACAATGTGGGATGTGCCCAAGCTGCTGGGACTACAATTTATGGATACCGACCTGAATGAACATGAATTTTTTAGACCTAAATTAAAAGGTTTGAAAGTAAAATTATTCTAGATTTTGGTATGGATAGTATAAAACTCTAAATACTGATTCTATCAAGAAAGACGGAATCACGAACAAAAACAGATCCATGGATTCTCTCCAAGCTTTTCATTGCTTTTGCTTCCTTTATCAGAAAAAAGAAATCCCAACATGAAATTCTACGTGCGTATGTTTTCCAAAAGAGCAGAAATCCACTAGTCCAGTGACCAAGCCTGCAACCAGATAGGAGAGAATATGAGTGATTCACTGGAGAACTATACTTTTGTCCATTTAAGTTGTTCAAACAATGATAACGAGTTGTCTAACCTGTATCTTGCCATCAGAAGTGCCAGCATAAAGCATTGCACCGTCCATATCTGATGTTAAGCATGTAATTCTGGCGTGCCACCCACTTCCTACTTTGATGGAAGCAACTCTTGTAACTCTTTCCTTTAACCAAACCTCAATGATCCCACTTTTCGTGGCTGTGAATATGAAGTCGCTGTTGACAGCAATTCGCTGAATGTCGAATCCAGTTGAGAAGGATCCGGTTACAGCTTTGCTCGAGTGAGAAAATACCTGCCATGCAAGGAAATTTGTTCACTTGAGTAAATGTTCTGTTCAAACATATTTCATGAACAATCAGATCACTTGTTGTTGCTTACTTTCCCTGCTGTTCCATCAACCGCTGAACCACCAGCAAACAGAAGACCATCTTGAATTTGCAGGGAATAAATACTTTGTTTCCCCAACAATTTTCTTGTTCCAGAGTAGAATGTAGTTGATGTGAATTTGATCAAATCTACCTCCTGGATACTGTAACCGGAGACGCCACAATATAATGTATCCCCTGTCATAGCAAGGCACTTCACCGTTTTGTTGAAGTTTATATGCTTTGGAACACCTGACCAATTGTATACCTGTGAAAATACAATTTTTAGGAAACCGGATTCTTTCAACCGCTAAAGACTGCACAGTTTGGTTTCAGTTGTAGAAACATGATGGGTAGGCGTCACTTGCCTTAACTCCTGCTCCTTGAGAAACAAAGCATGCAACTTTACCATTAGCTGTCAACTCGTATACTGCCTCTTTCACATCATGAACTTGAATACAATGAATTTCTTCAGGTTTAATTGCCCAAACCTGCAAAAGAAGAGGCAGGAAAATGACCGTTTCAAATGATTAGGTATACAATTTATCAGACAATGGATTATGCAGTCTGGTATTCCTTCTTTCGGTGGTTCATTGAAAAGGGTAGCATAAATATGAGTTGATTGCTACAACTACAACGCATGAGATAGCAACATATGTTCTTACAGGAGACGGAGTAATCTAAGATTCAAATAGCTAGAAAGCAGGGAAAAAACCGAAAGTACCCGAATGGTTTTGTCCAAGGAACCACTGTACAATTTGTCTCCTGAAGATGAAATATAGAGGCATGTGACAGCTTTTGTATGTTCACGAACTTCTTGAATCAACCTTAGAACACTCTTTCCAGCATCCCACACCTAAAAGCGAGTGTTGGTTAGTTATAACATCAAGGATTCATTAATACATATGCAACTGGTAATTGTATTAATGCACGGGGAAGAGGGTCAGGTAGATTGTACCTTGATGGTTCCGTCGGAGTGGCTGCTAATAACACGACCTTTAAAATGAAGCAGAGACAGCACTTCACCATTGGCGCATGATTCTACCTCAACCACTTCGGTGCAGTTCCACAACTCTGTCTAAAATACAGATTAAAAAGCCTAATAAGCTCATTTTTTTATAGCTAATCTGAAGAAGCCAAGGACATGGTTTCCCAATCCCACTTACTGCATTGACAGATGACAAATTCATTAAGGATTTCAGTACATCAGTGATCACTGGTGAACTTCTCTTAAGCTTTCTCAAGGTGCTGTAGATGTATTTAGCATACTTTCCGAGCTCTTCAAGTGCAGCTAAAAATCAGGAAAGTTTGAGTTCAGCAATTATTTGTGTATATTCAAAACTTTGTTAAGAATTCTCACCTACACTAATCTTACCTGGGTCACTTACGAAGGTTCTTAATGCAAGGGTTGCCAAAATCTTCTCTTCCATGTTTCTAGTTGATTGGAGGACATTTATAAATTCATCAAGCAAGGATTTACGAGCCGCAGTTTTTACACCAGTATCAGGAAGAACTGAAAGCATGTATATGAGCCATGTGGAGATGACAAGGCATGATTTTGCCGTCTCCAAGGAATTACTCTTGAAGCACTCCTCTAAAGCTTTAAAGATAGAGCCCTTTTCATGATTGCAAAGAACAAATGCCACTCTTTTCTCCCAAGAACTTACTGCTTTCTCTTCATCTTCCTGCACAAAAGCATCCAAGGCTCAGAATCATCACAGAATTTAATTGAACAGGGTCCCATATTCCATATTAAACTTAAGCAAAAACCGCAAACCATTGTTTCAGCTAAAAAATTTTCTGCTAAATCATTTTCATTCTTTTTCAGCTTCTCTGCCTTCATCAAAGCATTGTAAGGTAGATCATATCCTGCAATCTTCAGTAACCAGGCTTCCATGTAAGTACCCCCAGATGAAGTCCGACGTGCAGAAATAGAAACTAAAGCATCCAGAGCCATCATCTGAGAATTAGAGAAGTCCTTTCTGTGCAGCGCTTCAATTAAAGCCTCTACAGCTTCTTCCCTGTAAATGCTCATCTTTCGCGGCTCAGCCTGGAAATTCAACCCATAGAAACCATGGTTAGATATCCAAGTTTTCCTGTTAAAGTAAGTGAATGATGTCAGAGAATCAAAGCAAACCAGGAGATCAAGCTGAAGAAGAAGAGTGGCAAGGGAAGGTTGCTGCCTCATGGGAGCCATTTGGAGATACACAAGAAAGGTGTGCATGGTACTAAATGCTCCTTCATCTTTAATTATCTGCAATATCTGATTACAGAATGTCCTCCTGAAACACCATGGAAAAGGCAGAACATTCAGTGTCGGTATTGGAGATGATGTTGAAAAAGAAGAAACATGCAAATCTTTAGACATTTGTGTTTGATTTTTCTACTTTTTCAAGTTGTAGCATTACAGTAGCACATTTTTCCCTTCAACCATCCAACCATTAGCTGCTGGAAGAAAATATAAACAACATTCAAAGTATATTACTGAAGGGAATATTTGATGTGTACCTGTTTAACTGAACTAGCTCTAAGAGGAAGTCAATACATAAGCCTCTCACGCTATCATCCCCGGCGTGAAATAATTCAAGAACAGGAGATAGTTCGATTGTACTTGCTATCGAGTTCCGGGAACTTTTATCAGCACGCATGCAACAGAGAAGTATCGAAATAATTGACTTCCTTCCTTCCACTCTATCCAAACACTTGACTAGCGCTGGAATTCCATTTGCACAGATAACATCAAAAGCATTGACAGACCGGCTGTTTTCATCCCCACCCGTAAGCAAGTGTTCAAGCACTGCTATAGCAGCGTCCTTGGGCTCTATTGCAAATTGAAAATCATCTAAATCTTCAATTTTGCTCTGGATTGACTGGACAAGTGAGGGTATAAAGTTGTGAACTGAAAGCTGAGCAAAAGCTGGCCTCAGCTGGTATATCAGAACAACAGCCTCAGCAAGCCCATTTTTGAACAAAGCAGCTAGGCAATCAAAATCAGAATCTACACTGGTTAGAATCTCTCCGACACTTTCATCTGAAAATGTTAACTCAGAGAGAACGTAAACTGAAGTTTTAAGAGCATCTCTGCTTACAGAAGCAGAGAGTATTTCTACAATCCCATTTACAATAGTTGGCTCGGATAAATATGAAAGAACTGCAGGATCACCCTTTGACTCCTTCCACAATTTGGCTACTGCTGACACCGCTGCTTCACATTCTTCTAAGTTTTCTGAAGTACAGAGAGATGAAATATAAGGTTTTAACCCATTGATGATTGTTTCAATGGTAGCTTGAGAAATTACACTGGTTGGTGATGTGGATACTTCTGCTCGGGCAAATCTTTTGCTCCTCTGATGCATGTGACTATCTGTACTGTTACGAGTATGAGTATGACTGGGAGAATAAAATGTTCTGGATGCAGTAGACACTAACAAATTTTCTCTTAAGGAGGAGGGGCTGAATGAATTCCTTGGTGTTTCAGAGTACGAAAATTCCTGAGCAAGCTCTGGATGCTGCTCTTTCCAAGATGTTATGAGTCTCTTCAAAACATAATTTGTTTTGGGCAGTGAGTTTGCAGAGAGAGGTTGGCGAGTAATAGGGCATGTCGTATTTCCTCTTTTCATCCATTCTTGAATTGCTTTTCTCTCATAAGTCTGGCCAGTTTCAAGGGTAACTGGATCATTAAAAAGTTGGCCTGTGATAGGGCAAACAAAATCTTTTGGTGGTCTTGAACGGGGAGTCAGCATCTCTGATGTAGGAAGTGAAATGTAGCTCTGGCTTCCTTCATCACTCTCAATAAGTGAACTGCATAGTAATAATAAAAAGATGTATATTTATCAATACTGAAAGGAAAAGAACAGCTTGAATACTGTAAAAGATAGCCTAAAGAAAAGAGAGAAATTTTTAGCTACCTATTCTCTAATATTTGGTTGTCGACATTGTCATAACTCATCCTCCTTGTTCGGCTACGGTTCTTCCTGGCACTTCTCAGCAGACCCTAGATTGCAAAAATGCTATCAGTATAAATGAAACGTTCCAAGTTCGGATGGAATTGGCAAGAACTCATCAAAATAAAAGGCAAAGACATACTATCACTTCACCATCTGAGTCTGGTGAGCTACTGCTGTAATCTTTTCTCAAGCGTGGAGAATCAGGTAACGAGGTAGCACTAACAGAATCCGTAGCACGGCATGACAGAAGCCGTAACATTGTTGTAGGTTGTTTTTTAGACTGCACAACTGGATCAGGAGAACTAATCTTTGGCGAAGTTCCAGGGGAATTTATAGGAGAGAATATTTTGGGAGAATGCTTTTGGCTCTTTGCTTTAGCTAGCCTTTTGTTTAGTCCAATTTCCTTAATCTCAGTTGATTCTATGCTGCGAAGAGTTACTAACTTCTGATTTTTATCTTCAGAATCAATATAAGTATCACTCCGCTCACAATCAGAATCGTTTTCTCTGTCCTCTGGCATGGCCTCCTGACATAATAAACAAGAACACAGCACAGAATCAACTATAGTTCATCGCAATGTGACAATTGTAATATAGTTATCAGTCTTACTTGATGATCGCATATAACAGACTCTTCCAAATTAGGTGACAGGTTTGAAATTATCCTCAATCTGATCACAACCACATCCATCATAACAATAACAAGTTAGAGCCTTGAAAAAAGAAAATGTTCAGCGAGTACAATAAAATAAGAACCAGAACATGCAAATGGCTGTATTCATACGTTCCTGACTGAATAGTACTATTTCATTTTCGATGCTGGATGTAGACTAACCTGCTTTCTGCTCTCACACCATGTTTAGATCTAAGAACTGGAGAGAAACCAGCACTTTTAGGCAAGATGGGACCAAATTTCACATAATCAGGAATCGACCGGCTAACCTCATGCAGAGGAGTTACTGGTGGATCTGCTATCGGCAACATTGGAATCATCTTCTTGCTTCTTGTTGAGTCAGAATTCATGCATTCCTTGTAGTATCTAGCAAAAAGCCGCGTAGTTTCATCCAAGGATTCCCTGTAAAGCTCCTCCAGGTTTTGCAATTTTTCCACCTGATCTGGCCTCATTGAATATATCAAAGACTCATTGAAGAACTGATCCAAGTCAGCAGTAAATGACAAATCAGAAGAATCAGGAATTACTTCCACCATAAGTCTGTGTCTAGCTTCAGAATACCACCCAACAATTGAGCTCATCTGTGGAAGAAACAGGTCTTTCCAGAGTTCAGGGGCAAAATCAATTCTCGAGAAGAATGGATCAACAATAAACATCTCAAGAACATGAAGAACAGAATTCTCATCATTGTTACGCATTTTCCATAGGTATGAAAGGTAGAGGCGGGCCCAAGCAGAGAGGTAGAAATTTGGGACCCCAGCTGTTCTTTGGTCAGAGTTCAGCAAGGCACAAACTTGCAGCATCTTCTCTGCATAATCTAATCGTGCCAGCTTAGTCTCCATATTGGAGGTGTCAATGGCTTCTTCAAGGGCTTCTATACCCCAATCCAAATTTGCTAATACTGCTTGATCGGAGTATCGAACCTCTGTATCTTTGTCACAGCTCCCATCTTCAGCTGCTAATCTCTCAGCACACTGTTCTTTGTGCTGGGTTCTTTGCTCTTTATTGATCAAACGATCTTGTGTGAAACTTCCCACGGTGGTAATCAAGAACCTCACAGTATCCTTTTGGTCCATCGCAAACCTATAGCTTCCTTCTATTTCTGAGGAGAGAATCCCAGCTTACAGATTCCCAATCAACTGCAAGAGCAAACAATCGTCATCTTCCTCTAGCAAGTTTCATCAGAAGTAAATCAATCAAGGAAAAAATACCATGCTTTTCAAATTCATATGTTTTCAAATTTCCCTAGTTTTTAGCACTATAAATGGAGCAGCACTGCTTGGACTGGTTAAGGATTGATCTACCTACAACCTGGAAACCTCCATCTATAATTCTATTGCATCATCAATCTAAAAGCAACTACCAAAACTTCATAGACATTACACCATGAAAACAATAGTAACTCAAGACGTAAACACCCCGTCAAAAATTACACGCACCATTGGCACTGGCATTGACAAAGGATGGCAGTCTATCAACAACAAGAACAAAACATTCATTTGAAGAAAGAAAGAAATAAATAAAGAGTGCGATCGTTCTAGAGAAAAGTTCTTACATTAAGGTGCAAGGCAACTTCATAGGAATTCAGATTACTTCGTTAACATAGATGATCAAAAAGAAAAAAAGGGATTATTGCGTCAAAACATGAAATTAACACAACGAAGAGATATGGCCCGTTAGACTCTAGTTGGTGTTGCCGGCTTTGATAGTTGTTGTGTGCTGATCAAAGCAAAATGTGGACTATTCATTTTATATTTACTAATCACAGTTCATATCGTTATTATATATATTGCCTTCCTTTAGTAGATGACAAGACGAAGAAACTTTGCCGTTTGGCTTAATCATTGGACATGTCTAATCATCTATCATCTTAAAAAACACGAACACTCAGCAAAGATAAACAGCTCTAAAACCACTCTCCATCTGCTCCTTATCGTTTAGCATGGTTTTTAACTTCTTTTGGCGGGAACCCAGTCCACATGAGCCGCTGGTCCATAGCCCAATCCTTAAATGGTTCAAAGCTAATTTGTATAATTTATAGAAAAGGATGGCAATACATCGGATCCGCTTTGTACCCTATATTGTGGTTGAGGAACTAGGCCGCTAGACGTAAGAAACGAAAAAATTTAGGTTGTGTTCAGTAATTATAAAAACAATACTTTTTTTTCTTCTCAGTTTTCCATTTTTTTCTATTAGTTTTTATTTTTTAATAAAAAATTAACAAACCTTTTTATTTCCTGAAAAAAAATTATTTTTGTTAAAAAATAAAAAATATATATCTAGATTATAATTATTTTTCATAAGGATTCAAAATTATAATTCGTAATTGCTATCTTAATATTTTTTATTCATGATAATATAGTTTTATTCTTGTTTTATTTGAATTAAAATTCCTCATGAAAAAATTATATATATATATATACATTAAATTTATAATAAAATTTAAACTCATGACATTAATTAAATATCAAAATATAAAAAAATAATGTTTCACGTTACTAAAAAGTGCTTGTATATAGAAAAAGTTTGTAACTAAAAAGCTGTAGATAGTTTTTAAAATGTGTTTTTCAAAATCAATATAAATTTAAAAAATTGAGATATTGTTTTTTAAAATATAAAAATATTTTATTTAAAATTAAATTCTTAATTTTAATTCCTTTTAGCTTTAATTTCTCAAATATTATTTTTTTCATCCAAATAAAAAAAAATTAGGTCTCGTTTAGATGGGCTGAAACGGGTAAATCCAAGCAGGGTCAAATTGCTATCCAACGGATATTGTTAAACAAAAAAAATCAGGCCGCCTCTCACTAAAAAAACAAACAGTAATTAAAATTAATAAATATCGCCACGTGGGAGATAGAAACCTCGCTTGTCAGTTGTCCTCTGTCACCACGTAGAGTATAAAGATACTCGCGTCAACAATACGCAGTTCTAAAAGTCTCTTTCCAAACCCCCACCAGATCCATCCACGTGTCCACTACCAACGGCCAAGATGAAACATCAAAACAGAATCCAGAAACACTACCTCCCTCCCTCTATAAAACCAAGCCTCAGTCCCTTCCATTGACGCAGTCCACAAATTTTCAATGGCAAACCCTAAAGTCTACTTGGACATGACAATCGGCGGCGTCCCGGCCGGCCGGATCGTGATTGAGCTGTTCGCGGACACAACTCCACGAACCGCAGAGAACTTCAGGGCTCTTTGCACTGGAGAGAAAGGCAAAGGCCGAAGCGGCAAGCCTTTACACTACAAAGGCTCCACTTTTCATCGAGTGATCCCTGGATTCATGTGTCAAGGAGGGGATTTTACTGCGGGGAATGGAACCGGAGGAGAATCAATCTATGGAGCGAAATTCGCTGATGAGAATTTCATAAAGAAACATACTGGGCCTGGAATTCTATCTATGGCAAATTCTGGGCCTGGCACTAATGGGTCTCAGTTTTTCATATGTACAGATAAGACTGAATGGCTTGATGGGAAACATGTGGTGTTCGGAAGAGTTGTGGAGGGTATGAATGTTGTCAAGGCTATAGAGAAGGTTGGATCTAGTGGTGGAAGGACCTCCCGGCCTGTTGTTGTTGCTGATTGCGGTCAGCTTTCTTGAGGGACACAGGATTTGTGGTATGCTGGTGTGTTTATGTATCTATCTACATAACGAGTCTTTAATTGGACTCTGATTGTGTTTCTTCAAGTGTTGCTGTCCTTTAATGATCCTAATGAGATTTACAGATATAATAATTGAATGAATCATTTCACCTTTTTGTTTCGCTTTGTGTGATCATGGGCTGCTTGGATCTGATTCGAGCCTTGAGTCGGGTTGATTTTCGGTTCTTGTAACTATGATACCAGGTAAGCAAGCGGTTTGGTCAGCGCTTTTAGAATTTGAGCATTCTTGCACTCCATGGAAATCGGTAGACTTCGGTGAGAGACCAAATGGCTTAAGTTTGCATCTAATAATTAAGGTCTTGAGGGGTAGTTGAAGTCGACTAAATTAGACAGTACTGTTAAGCGTGTTTTTTCCATTCTTAAGATCTGTTTGGAGTATCGTTACTATAATTTTTATTTAGAAATATATTAAAATTAATTTGTTTGTTTTTTATTTTTTAAAAATTATTTTTAATATTAATATATTAAAATAATTTGAAAATACTAAAATAATATTAATTTAAAATAATAAAAATAAATTTTTTAAAAATATTTTTAAAATATAAAAACTAAGACAAAAATAAACATTATCTACATTAAATTTGTCGGTGTGACAAAATACGCTCTGTGCCGTGACTTTCTGTCGCTCCATCCTTATAGGGCAGAGAACTCGTCTCTGCCTTGGTTGTGCTGCTGGAGGCTCGGAATGGAAGAGCACTCATCTCAAAGTGGGCTTACTTTTTAGATGCTTATTGGAAGCATTCATCGGCTTACTATTTAGATTCTCTCAGTGCAAGACTCTTTATTCTATCACCTATTATTATTATGGATGAGTTGTGAAATTTTAATTTTTTTAATTTTGGTTTTTAAATTTTTTTTTTCAATGATTTAATCCTGATTAAAAAACTCTTTAATTTTAATTTTTTATAAAATGATAAGATTAAAAAAAAATTAAAATGAAAAAGATATCAAACATAATGGTGAGTTTTGCAAAAAAAAAATTATTCTTTGGTTATTGAACTTATAAAATAACGTAAATTATATAATTTTAGTACCTCAATGTTTTTTTAATTTAATTTTTTTTATAAAAGTTTGTTTTTATTATTTTTTAGCCTCTAGTTTAGAGAGGAGAAAAAGTTGCTAGATTCTGGTAGTACAGAGAAAAATATCATTTTAAGTCACCAAATTGGACAATATTTATATCAAATGATTTCATTTAACGATGAGAGTTCATATTGCGTGTTTTTTACCTTTAAAATTAATGAAAAAAACATATTTGAGCTCGGAATGATTTTTTATTTCGGGTTGATTTTGATTTTTTGATGTCATGGATAAGTTTATCATGATTCATGTGATGTTTTATAGGTTTTGGGGTCAAAAGGGGTTGAAAACATGTTTTTAGATCAAAAAACTTTAAGTCCTGCTTTTTCCAAGCATTGTGTTTGGACGACGAGTCTTTTCTTTTTTCAAAAAAGTTCGGGGAGGACCAACAAGAATTAAAGGCCCAGTTGCATTGGCCATGATAAAATGGGTTGAGTAAATATCAATATGAAAAATTATTTTAATAAATAAATTTAGTAAAGACTGTCGGGTAAATGTCTTGTCTTTTGAAATTAAACATCTTGATCTACATTTGTCTCTCGTTTTTCAAGTTTTATTTTTATGTATTGTTAATGACTTTTTATTTATTTATCTACACACATGGTTCTCAATTTATTTGATTACATTCATGTATAAATTTTTTTTATTTGAACTTAAATTTTATAAATTACATAAATATGCTAAAAAAACCTGTCTACACAATTTGTCATATGAAATAAAAAAATCTGACTCCTAGCAGAGCGCAGATCACATGACTAGTATCACTTTATACAGCGACCTTCCATCTCTCCATTCTTATATGGTAGAGAACTTGTTGCTATCTTGGTTGTGTTGTCAGAGACTCGAAATAGAAGAGCACTCATCTTGAAGTGGGTTTACTTTTGAGATGATTACTACCATTTAACATGTGCTTTCTCTGTGAATTATAATTTTTTTTTTCCAAAAAACATTTTAGGTATGCATGTTACTTCAACGTATTTCTTCACATAAAAAATTCAAAATGTAAATTGAAAAATCTATGCAATCAAGATTAAGATATTCCATAATATAAAATGAAAACATGTATCTAATTGTGTTTACTGAACTTATTTATTTAAATAAATAAAAGATAAATCTACACCATAAAAAACCCATGATTTAAAAGATAAATACAAATAAAACTGACTGGATAAACCCATGTCATAAAAATTATTAAGCAAGGTCGAACATATCAACAATATAATTTAAAAACAAATATTTTTTATTTTAAAAAATAAACTTCATTTGTATAAAAAAATTATAAATGAATTAGAATAATACCTTGAAAAATGAAATAGAAACAAAACGACTAAAAAAACTTATATTCAAAAAAAACATGAAAAAATTATGACATAAGTCATAAGACTAAGAAAAATCCACAGGGAAAACTTGAAAATAATCACAAAAGCAATATTGAAAAAAAAAACTAATGCAGAGCAATAAAATCATACAAATTCGAATTTCCAATAAATTAAATGCCAAACCAGGAAAAAAAATTAATTACACAAAATGATTGAAAAAAATAAGAGTGAGAAAAAACATTAATTAGAGGGATAAAAATTTTCAATTGGAGTATTTAATTGAATTGAAAAGTAGCTCTAATAAGAGAAAAAAAAATCGAAAGAACAAAAGTCAAATTAAAAAAATAAAACAAAAAAAATTAATTAAATGATGAAATTGAGAGAGAAAAACCTCAACTAAAGTGTCAATGACAAAATAAAAAACTTTAAAAAATAAGAACCAAGATGAAAGACCAAACATATAAGAAATTGCAATTGAAAGACTAAATTAAAAAGAATAAAAACTTCTATAAATGAAAAAGAAATGAAATAACAAATTAATAGAATGAGGACTGAAATTGAAAAGTAAAAAACAAAGAGGACAATAGTGTACATTACTTGTCAGAAGAGAGGAGAGAAAAGGGAAAAAATCAAATGACCACCGACAACAACTCAACCATAATAAGCTGTCATGCGTCATTCCAAATATAAGAAGACACGACGGCGAATCTAGGTAAATGACGAAATGCTAGTTAGGTCTCTCGGTTGGCGTCACATGCGCTGTCTAAATGGCTTGGATGTACCAACATGCGAGGGCGTACCTAACACACTCCAGCAACTTTAAGCATTAAAAAAATGCCCCTATGACCTCGACAATGACACAAATACCCCTATGAAAGTACAAAAATACTCTTTATATGTTAAGCTTATGTTTTATTTCTTTCAAGATTAAAGATGAAATTGCACTGTATATTAAAACTTGAAAATCCTAAAACATTCTTATGCAACAGCACAATAATTTTTTTAACTTCGAAGGCAAATACATATTTTTACCGTTAAGAAACTTATGCAAAATTATAAAAAAAATTCTTGATCAATAGTTATATATTTTGTTAATTTTAGGGACAAAAAAATATTTCAACCGTGCAAAAATAAAAATAAAAAACATCAGCACCCCACCCAAGAGACTCAATTGTTTTTGGATTAAATAGCACAAAAATAATTTTATTATAGCCTAAGATATATTTTAATGTGGATTGAGCTATAATAAAACACCTTGTCATTTAGTTTATTTATTTATTTTTGAGGTAGAAGGAGAGCATTCATTGGCTCGCTATCTAAGATGCTCCTCCGCTTTTGGCTACATCCTGGGCACGATAGTTTTGAAACCCGGATTGACCCGGTGGGTCAACCCGGGCTTGGAACCGGTCCAGGTCTAAGTAAAAACCCGCCGAGAAATTGGCCCAGCGAGACCCGGTCGACCCGGCGGGTCAATCCGGAACCCAGTCGACCCGGGCAAACCTGGCTGAGACCCGACTACCTTTCTTTTTTTTGTTCTTTATAGATTTCTTAGAATTGAAGCGGCTGTGCTGTTCATTGTTGTTCTTCATTTACCTTATAACTCAGCTACAATTCTCTCAACCCTTTATAAGCTGCCATGAATTTCAGAGGTGCAAGTTAGGTAAGCCCCATCTCCATCTCTGTTTATTTCTATCTAGTACGATGATGAGCTCCAAGTTAAACATGGTATTTTGATGCCTATTGTATTTCTGTACGGCTGTGCCAACATCTAAGCAAACCTTTCTTTTTCTAGTTTTGAACTAGTGGCGGTGCAGTGTTTGGATGGCAAGAAGGTAAAGGAAAAGATGATTTGTTTTCGATCTTTTTGCGTGGGAAATGAAGTGAAGAATTGAGTTTTCGAGTGTAGGTGTGCAAGGGAGTAGATGAGGATCAAAATAAAAGCGGTTTTCGTGAGATGAGAAACGTCAAGATATTTCGAGAACTTCGAGGTGCACGTGGAGTGTTTTCATTTGACACGTGGATTATCCAATAACGTCTAGAGTTCTCGATTATTTTTTTTCTTTTTTTTTGTTTGGCAATTCGACTGTATTTTTTTAAAAAATTAATTTTTTTAGTTTTAAATTAATGTTTTATATATATCTTGATTCTAATATTAAAAATAAATTTTAAAAAATATGTTATTTTAATATATTTTTAAATAAAAATCATTTTTAAAAATAAATTTACCATACTTTCAAAATAAAATTTTATGCTGTTTTTATATCTTCAAAATATCTTGAAATTTCTTATTTTTTGTTATGGAAAAATTTGTGCATAAATTTCCACCTTTTGTTATGAAAAAAAATCAAAAAACTAAAAACATAAATCAGCACTTCCATTGTCACTTTGCACAGGTGGGAGAGCTTCAGATATTTTAGTCAAGACACCAGGAGTGAGGAGTTCTATATACTACCTTGAAACCTTAACAGGTTTTTCCCTTCATTCTAATTTTAGAGCTCTTCCTTGCCATGATGCCATCAACAAAAAGCTGAAGAGAAGTGGCTCTCAGAGATATCTTCGCCTGTCAAATTATTTTTATTTTGAGTTGACCCAGGTTAATCCGGGTCATCCTATCTAACTTGTAACTTAATTATTAAACTAAATCGATCATCGAGTCAGGTTTTAAAACTATACTGGGCACTAGGCACAGTAACTAAGTACACCAGAGCTGCATCATTCCCGGTCCTCTCAAATTCTCAATGCTTTTTTGCCCATACTGGATATGGGGCCCGAACTTATGCATACCACACTAAACAACCGCATTACACAAACCGTACTACTCAGCACCCATACTTGCAGTACCAGTAGGTTTTAGCTTGGATTTGATTAAAACAAGGATAAAGAAGTTTTAAATAGGACTACGTGGAGCAAAATTGGAGCAAAACGCTTCTCCCTGCTGCGATGCATATCATTATTTAAAAATATTATTTATTTAAAAATACACACATATTTTTTAAAAGTCATGACGCTTCCGAGCACGGGAGGAATTGGCCTCGAGCAGGCAGAGAGGAATTGGCCTCGAGAAGGCTTTCCCTGCTGGACATGGGTCGGCGACGTCAACCGACACTGGATATGGATTTTTTAGAGCGTGTTTGGCAGTGTGGTTGCGAATGCTTTTCAAATAACTTTTCATGCTAAAATACATGTCAATGATGTTTTTTCATTTTTTAAAAATTATTTTTGATATCAGCATATCAAAACGATCCAAAACATACAAACTATATTAAATTTTAACAAAATTTTTTTTTTAATTTTTTAAAAACACAGCCACAGCCGCGTTCCTAAAAAAAACCCGTGGCAACCACAGTCAAAGAATCGCACGGCAAACCAAACCCAATTCTAATACCGTTTGAAAAAAAAAATCCGAGGCAGAATAATCCGTACTCAAATAGAGATAATTTAATATCTAAAGATCCAGTGGCCACCTGTAAATTGCCCATATAGGAAGAAATATAATAGAGGTCGTGGTATCCTAGCCAGTGAAAAACATCCACGTTGTCGATTTTAGGTCCTCACGGCATCAGATTTTCTGACGAAGTAACGATGCATTTAATCTTCGAACAATAACTTCACGGACCAGCAACAAGGGACGAGCTCTGCCTCTGTCCCAGTAGAGGAGAGGTGTCAGCTTGAAGCTAGAACTTGAGAGAGCCCTCTCTCATTCCCCCTTCCGTACGCCATAGATCTGAGATTTCTGATTGGAAAGGGTCAAATCATGATTTTGTTGCTTTCACAGATGCATTTACATGGTCCCCTCCTTTTCTTTTTTAATTGCAGAATTCGTGAGCTACACTACACGTGCCTTCGAGCTGCCTGCAAAGGCTTCACGCAGGATTCTGAGATGCATTATTGAATATAATAATTCTGCGAGCAATTGAACATAATAATTATTTTTAATATTAACCCATCAAAACAATTAAAAAATAAAATCAAGTTTGGAACCGGTCTAAATCACATCCTCAATGATCCAATGGGAAAGGGATGTTTTTGGAATTGCTTCTTAGTTCAATTTAGAAAGCTTTGGATCCATGATATTTATTGTTTCGTAGCAAAATATTATTTAATTCCATTATCAATTTAGGTTCGAATTAAAGCTCAGCAGTCAAATGTCAAACTTTTCAACTAATCAAAGCTCATCACATATCATTCTCGAGGTCATAATATTCTAATATATCACAAAATACTAAATTGAATTATATAGAAAGGTTAACTTTGTCCAAATTCAAAGTATAAAAATTGCAATTTGTATTTTAAATCTCTGGTCAAGTATCATCCAATCCATCACCGATTCTCATCTTTATCTCTTTTCTTGTAATTTGAATGCTTAAAAATACGGTAGTTTCTGTTTTTTGTATATTTTATTTTTTAAAATATTAAATTATTTTTTTTGATAATTTTAATGTGTTGATATAAATAATAAAAAAATTATTATAATATATTTAAAACAACCTTATTTTCTCTTAAAAAAACAACCCCTCATTACAATAACAAAAACACACCTCCAAAGCATTTGACTATTCAAGATCTAAAAAAAAAAACAACACCCAAGAAATGTAGAATATTAATTAATATACATCAATTCAAGGCAGAAGAGTAAACCCAAGGTGCCATAATTGTGATTTATTTTAATCTTTCCAGCTCTGTGTCATGAAGCATGACAATGCGGGCAGAACAGTAAAAGAACAGCGGGGGGGGGGTGTTGGACTTTAGCGAGTCAGAAGGTCTCAGACAAGAGAGGCGGTCAGGAGCGACTCAGTTTCGCATATGTCCGCTTCTAACAACAAGACAGTAGTCAACAATTTCTGTTTCTTTCCCTTCCTTCACCGTTTGGCGTTTCTCCATTCAAAATTCCATTGCCCACGAGACTTCCGTTTTATTGCCAAAAGAAAGAAAGAAAGAAAAATATAATAAAAACAACGCGTTTGTTGCATTCATGAACCGAAATTAATCACAACCACCGCCTTTAGATTGCTAGTACTTGCAATTAATCTTTTCTTCCGTGCTTGCTACTATACCTTCTCTGACTTTGTCTTCACTTTTGAATTTTTTCTGGGTTCTTCTTCTTGATTCTGAAGTGGGGTTTTTATCATTTACGGGTTCATTTTGAATTCTTTGTTAGTGGTGTGATCTGGGAGAGAACTTGCAAGAAGGGAAAATGGGAGGGGTCTGTTCTGGCGGAGCGAAAAGGAAAAGTGTGAAAGTTGGGGGGGAGGAGAATAATAACAGTGGCATCAATACCTCAGGGAAGCTAAGGTCATTACATAGCACAGGCAAGAAAAGAGAGAATTCTTATAGGAATAATAATGGGGATGATTTTGGCAGAACAACGCCACAGAGGAGTAATTCTGGTGAGTTTTTATCATCCTTCTCAAGGGAGCTCAAGCCATCAACGCCTGTTAGGACAGAGGCCGACAAGGTATGTTCTTTTTATGTTTTGTTTTCTTGATCATGTTTTTGCTTTGGATGTCCAATCTGTCAGTTTTGATGGTTTATTTTGTGCCTTTGGTTTTTGTAGATCAATCAAAAGAAGTCATTTTTAGGAAAAGCTGGGGCGGTGGGACTAGAGAAAGCAGTAGAAGTTTTGGATACTCTAGGAAGTAGCATGTCAAATTTGAATCCCAAAGGGGGATTTGCCACTGGAATGGTTTCTAGAGGGAATAGGATATCAATATTGGCATTTGAAGTAGCTAATACAATAGCCAAAGGTGCAAACTTGTTTCATTCTCTTTCAGAGGAAAATGTCGAGTCCTTGAAAAAAGAGGTATTGCATTCAGAAGGAGTACACAAATTGGTTTCTACTGATATGGAAGAGTTGCTCATAATTGCTGCTGCTGATAAAAGGTTGTTGCTTGTTACAAATTCCTTGCCTTGGTTTAATTCTAACATAGTTCATGTTCTGTCATCTTAGTATTGTTTAAAAAGAAAATAACTGGGTGCTTTTGTAGAGAGGAATTTGATGTTTTCTCGCGAGAAGTGATTCGGTTTGGAGATTTATGTAAAGACCCTCAATGGCACAATTTGGGTCGATATTTTTCAAAGTAAGGTGCATTTTTGTTATGCATTATTTCCTGGTTATGTTCTTCTTGTTTTCTAACTATGCAATTATCTCTGTAATACATCAGATTGGATTCAGAATATTCAATTGAGAGGCAGCATAGAACGGAGGCGGAAGTGACAATGCAAGAGCTGAGTACTCTGGTGCAGAACACTTCTGTAAGTTTTTTATTTTCTTTTGCCACATCAAGTAGATGCTTGCATGCTGCTACTTGTTGATCAAATGCCTGTACAATGCCACGGTTGAAACTTGGTTTTCGTCTATAAACACTATTGTATTTTGCTTCCTTAATTAATTCCATCTAATTCTCGGAAAAAAGCATTGCTAATTTCCTTTTAATCACTCATTTCAGTATGTTATGCTTGATCCAATGAACGTTGCAGCTTTGAATTTAGATCATTTACTGTATTAAATTGTGATGCTGAGCAGTTTGCAGTTGTGTTTGGCATATGCATTTTTTTTTTTAAGAATTATCACGAATCCCAGCAACCTTTTCAGCTTATTTTACTACAGTTGAAGAATGCTGGAGGTCTTCAAAAGCTTTAGCTTGTGTTCCTGTGATCCTGCTTTACAAATCTCTGTTCTTGTGCAGGAACTATATCATGAGTTGAATGCTTTGGACAGATTTGAACAAGATTATCGGCAAAAGGTTGAAGAAGTGCAGTCCCTAAATCTCTCTGTAAAAGGTTGGCATGGACGAATCTTTTCTCTTCACTTGATTTTTTTTTAATGTGGTAGACTGTATTTTATGATGATATCGAGATGCTTACATATTTGTGACTACTGACTAATAAGCAATATCTGAGGTTATCTATAGAATTCTTTTTTGCGATTTATATTTGCAAAGTTCAAGCATTGTCGAGGTATTCGATTGTTATGTATACAATTTCTGCTGCCTTCTTGTTGCTGAAACTATAACATTTTCTACAGCTCCGATTTCAATGTTTTTTTTTTTTTTTTTTTTAGCTTCAAGGATATGTCCTTCAAAGTGAATAACATGCTTCTCTATAATGAATAACTATCAGTTCTCATTGATAGTTAACTACTTGTTTTTTTCTCATTACATTTATAACTGGTTCTAGGTGCTGATTTTCTTTTCTTGTTTCATTTTTTGGGCATCATGTCCAGTATCTGCTTGATACTCCGCAAGCAATGGTGAAGCAGATATTTTATTAATGGACCATTTTCTTTGTAATTGTAGGAGAATGTCTCACAATTTTACATAGTGAGCTAAAACAACAAAGAAAGCTTGTAAGGAGCTTGAAAAAGAAATCTCTTTGGTCTAAAAATGTGGAGGAGGTACATGTCTATGAGCCACTAGTTACATCTGCTGAAAAGTTGCACCATAGTCTCTTTGAAGGATTTTCTATCAATTCCGAACTCTTTCATGCCTCAAAATTGCTTAGTTTGGCTTAACTCCCTCACTCAACATGAATGCTTTGCAGCCTTGATTGATTCCAGTAGCGGTTTCATGTAATAGATGGCAGTTAACATATCAGATAACTTGTTATTTTATATGAATATGTAGCTTACTCCATTAGAGTGGTTGACATGTTTTCACTTTTTCTCTTCAGCCCATGAGAATATTAGTTTGTCTGTCTCAAGCAATAGAATGTTCTATAACTTTCTTTGTGAACTGCAGATCATGGAGAAACTTGTTGATATTGTTACCTACTTACAACAAGCGATCCTGGAAGCTTTTGGAAATAATGGTATGACCATTATGTCTTGCGATGAAACTAGAAGATGAAAATTTGCATGAATATCATAAATGGGTGCATTTACATTTCCATTCATTTATATCAGCAAGACACATTGATGAGTTCCTTTTGTTTTCCTAGATGCGAACCACCTTGTTTTTCATTTGTGTATGATATATGGTAGATAATTAGTGAAGGAACGGGTTTCATGTGGGGAGTCTGTTATCTGAAACTGCTGTCCTTGAAATGTGTGTATTTCTATTGTGTCTGAGAAATTATCTTTATTAGAAATGAAAGACCGTTTATAGTGCCTGGATAATAAAAGAGGTGAATGCCATGTCCGAAGATACTGTCTCAGCTCTAGCTAGATCGTTCCACTATTTCTGAAGTCCACAAACAGGCTAGTATATATATGAAAGGGTGGAATCAAGAGGATTTATGTAGGCAAACTGATGGACATACTGAATTTAGGCTCAGCTGCATTGAATTGATCTGTCCATATAAGTTCATTCTCGATAAATGTGTATGCACTTACATCCTTCTGGTTGGGTAAAACCATGATTAGCAGGCATGAGCTATCTTAAAAAGGACTATTAATTCCATGTATCAACAAGATTCTAATCTGAAGTGCAGCTTTAATTTATTAAGATACAAGCATTTTAGTGAATTGTGCTTGCGAAAGAACATTATAATCCTTACTGCAGTGATTTGGTCAAGGCCGACATATAAGAAACATGCCAATATAGAGTCTGTTTTTGTTTATTTCCCTCTCCTTGCTATCTATGCACATCATAACAAGATTTAAGATTTAATTCAATGTTTCTGGCTTTGAAGATGTGCTTCAAATATTAATCTGTAGGGATTGACAACTCATGGCAGGTGTTATATTGGTTGACAAGGAGCCTGGCAACAGTCGTCAAAGACTTGGCACATCTGGTCTTGCATTGCATTATGCTAACTTAATCAACCAGATTGATAATATTGTAAGTGAAGCTCTTTCCTTCTTCACTAATCACATGGTTATTATAGGTCACTCAGTTTTCCTATATTGGGATGGATTCGACTGAAATATCACATGTTATTAGACTTCTCGACCCGCCTCCCTTCCTCCTAATACGAGGGACAGTTTATATCGAGGGATACCAAACAGTGTTAAGGCAGCTCTACGCTCAAGGTTGCAGATGGTTGATACCAAGGAAGAGGTATGTGTGCTCATTTTTGTGCTGCTCATTTTCCACTTTTTCTCCAAATGGAGATTGAGGATGGGTGTTTGTTCTTACTTTTTTGCTCTTGCACCTACTCAATACATAATTGCTTTCCACTATTTTTCTCTACAGCTCACGATAGCTCTGGTGAAAGCTGAAATGGAAAAGACTCTCCATTGGCTTGCGCCTATCGCCACAAACACAACCAAGTAGGTTAAATGACAATCTAATTTGATATTTCCTCGTGTTCCTGTAAAAACATGTTTAAACAACTTGGTGTTTTCATATGTCAGTGGTTTTTACGCTTGACCTTTCTTTTTCCTTATCTTTTTTCTCCTTGAGAATTTTCTTTACTGTCTTTGCTATTACACTTATTTTGTTTTTATTTGAATTGGCAACAGAGCACACCAAGGCTTTGGATGGGTTGGAGAATGGGCAAACACTGGGTTAGTGAAAGCCTTTGTGCTGTCTTTGTGTTGTGACAAGTGTAATGCACCTTAGTAGCAGACGAGTGACGCTTTTTTTCTTTTTGACAGAAACGAATTCGGCAAGAATACAGCTGGAAACAGCAACCTGATCCGCCTCCTGACACTCCATCACGCAGATAAGCAGAAGACTGACCTATACATTCTTGAACTAGTGACATGGCTTCACCGGTTGATATACTTAGTGAGACAGAGAGATCATGGTTTCAAATCGATGCATGTTAGATCTCCATCTCGTAAGGGACCGGTTTTTCACACCATGACGCCACGACTTCAATCCCTGAACCACGGTGCCCAACTTTCTCAAGAAGATCGAGATTTGTTAGCCAATGTGTGTCAGAGGAGATCGGTTCTAGGAAGAAGCAAAAGTCAGGAATTTCTTGTAGACAAGAAAAGAGGACAGGTCTGGATATTGAGCAGGAGCACTGGAAACTCACCAGTTGCTGCTAGACAAAAATTAGAGCATAAAAAAACTAATATTTTGGATGTCATGGATGGCCTAGATGACACAATAGAAGACCATGCTTCATGGAATTACCTTGTAGGCATTTGACTTCCCTAGTGAATTATGAACCTCATTTTTCATGTATATTCTTTTGTTAAATTCCCATTCTATTGTATATACCCTTATATATTGTAATAATATATGTAATGATGGCATTAATAATACAGTCTACTTGTCTCTCAGTTCCATTTCTGGAGGGTCTTAGAAGAGATGATGGCCGATTCTTCTATAGCTAGCAACATCAGACTTGGTATATAACCAGACATCCCTACGCCGTGGGATCGGGTGATTATTAATTTTTCATAAAAAATAATGTTAGAAAAAAAAATTAAAATTTCTGTTTATTTCTTTTTTTTTTTAAATCAACCTCATAAAAAGTGTGGAGCCAACTCAC
>Ga0325401_1001042_pt1 | contig 22507 bp, 11 predicted proteins | sample PopdelMetagenome_FD_205666 | JGI IMG/M metagenome (GOLD analysis project Ga0325401, IMG submission 205666) | Populus deltoides microbial communities from Bellville, Georgia, United States - Xylem-PdKOR-R2 | ecosystem: Host-associated > Plants > Phyllosphere > Stem > Wood/Secondary xylem | place... | reverse complement strand
GTGCTATGTGCAAGGCCACCAGTGATTCCAAGTTCACCGAAAGATCAAGCAAGCTTAGCTGACTGGGCAAGAAAGTGTTACCAAAGAGGAACCCTTGATCAGATCGTGGATCCACATTTAAAGGGCGTGGTTGCCCCTGTCTCTTTAAATAAGTTTGCAGAGATTGCTAACAGTTGCTTACATGGTCAAGGAATTGAACGCCCAAAAATGGGTGATGTCGTTTGGGGCCTTGAATTTGCATTGCAGCTTCAACAAACTGCTGAGAAAAATGCCAACAGTGTAGGTGGGATCAATATGGAAAATAAAAGCTCATTATCACCACATCGAGATGTCATGACCACTGATGACGATGACATGTTTAGTGGAGCCGAGTCACATTCAAGGAGCACAGTTAGCACTCTTGAAAGTGTCACCCAAAGTGATTCAGATCAAAGAGCAAGGGGTGTGTTTTCTGAAATAATTGACCCAAAGGCAAGATGAGATTGAAATCATTTCTCAATGTGGGCTGCTTAAAATATATGATTCGCAGTTTGCTAGCATTAGATCATGTCTATATATATAAATAGTAGCTTCAATTTGTTATAAGTGGACCTGGTGCCACTGTAGAATCCTGAGCTTGTGTTTTGCATATATCCATTATATTGTTGTAGCTTGATGTTATGGTTAGCATGCGGTCAGTGCCAAGCAACTGATGGTGTAGATGGTCCTAATTTGCATTGCTCATAAATATTGATATTCCAAACTCGTTTCCATGATTCCGAAGTATTAATTAAGGGTTTTTTTTTTTTCATTTTCGATAGAATTAATTGTGTGAAATTGTCTTCTTTTTCCTTCATAAGCCAATCTTTGTAGAACACAAGACAGCAAAAGCTATCGTGGAAAGAGAGAACAAAAAAACAGACAAAAAAAAATCCGAGACTTCAGAGGAGACAGGAACGAGGCTATCCTATGCACCATTCTCTATTCTATCACTCGATTTTAGCCCTTCATAGTTCATACATAGACACCGAGCAAAACTAATCCCCAGCTTCCTAGAACAAAGGCATGGTTATTGATTCTTTCTTCATCTTCTTCAATCGAATTTGCCGTGAAAAATCAGTGTTCCAAACATATACAGTGCCTCCAGATAAACCTTCAGAATACAATGCCTGCCAGCTCCTATTAGCATTCCCCAAATTGGATTTATCAACTTATCATTCATAGTCTCCACTGAACACAAATTTAACATGATATATTCTAATTAGATTTTGAGCTGCTCTACGCTATTCTCATGCATTAGATTACTATTCCTAGTATTCCAAACAAACACTTACAGATTGATAATTGCACAACCAGAAAATAGAAAAATCAAGTAATAGTTATTGCTCATTCCAATATGTTTTTCATTCCATTCTATCACATTACAGCATCCCATGATGGGGTTGTGTTCTCTCGTACATTTTCAGGTTTTCCTACACCCTCCTCAATATTTCCGAAACTCATTTGAGTATCCTTCAGATTTTGACAATCGATATTGTCTGCCTTTCTCAGCTTTGTAGTGTTTTTCTTTTCTTTTTTTCAGGAAATATAGACTTTTTATTATGGCTTAAGGGTACTTTCTTTGTAAACTACCTTAGACGAAGTCTATAATATTCGATTGGATACTGCCACCGACTTGGAAGTCTTGCATGAGCTGAATTGCAATAGCATCAGCTTTCACCTCATTAATTCTAATTTTTTTCTTAAACACACATCCTTCACGGTATGCTTCATAACCACATCTATTTTTGTTATCTTCTCGTGGAGATCACTAGATAAAAATTTTGCATTTAAATCTTTTTCTTTACCGTCATTTTCATCATCCTCATCAAATTTTGGTATTTGATTACGGTTCACAAAAGAACTAGAATTATCAAAATTTTTAATTTCAATATTATATTTATCCCTATCAAAAAATTATTTTATTTGCTTACATCTTTAAAACAAATTCTCAAAATTAACTATAGATCCATGATCACTCTTCTCAAGATATCCTAAGCTCCTTACCTCCGCTAGCTAATGGGTTAATATTGTAATTTGTTTTTGCATCTTTTATATCATCTGAACATCTCTTTTCAATTTTATAATTAGTTTTTGTATGTCTTTTATCACTATCTTTTGAACGTCTCTTTCTCAAGAGAAACCTTTTCATCCCTTCCTACACGAGCATGTCTTATTTTACTACCTCTTTAAATCGTGGTTATTCTAGCACATAGCAAACAAATAACCACTAGTGTCATTGAACTTTAATAACAACTAACATAAATGGAAACACAAACAAACAAACAAAAAAGCTATAAAGACATCCACTAGTATCCTTAAGTCAAATAAAATTGTCACACAAAACCCTAAATTATAATTTTATTACTGAATATTTTATGTTAATGTTGTTTTCCTTACTAAGAGGTTTACAACTCCTTAAATAAACTTAAAAACTAACCTAAACAAACTAGAAACCTAAAAATAAAAAAAGGTAATAAAAATTCTAAATAAACTATGAAAAATAAAAATATTAAACATAAAATTTAACTTCTTACACTAAATAGGAAAAAAAATTAATTAATAAATAAGTTTTCCTAAAAAATCCTCCTTATAGAAGCTATTTATTGCTTAGTGTCATATATTGTGAAAGGGGTTAAATTTCATTAAAATTCAGTTCCTATTTGAAGGTTTAGGTCAGTTTAGTGTTTCAAGATGTGTTGTTAGGTTAGGAATGGAAAATGAGGAACTTATATACAAAATATATTCTTAATCTATCACTTTAGACTTTTTAAATTGATAATAAAATATGATGGATACAAATAAAATAGACCAAAAAATCCCCCAAAATAGACCTAAAGAAATCCTCTAAAACAGATAAAAGCTCAAAAAAACACCAAAAAAACATGAGCTTAAGCATGATAGCCCGAGCCCATGTACCAAGAACATGGGCTCAAGCAAGTAGCCTATGCTCCCTGCATGGGCGTATGGACGTCCAATGCATGGGCACTATGCAGTGCTTTAAGTGTCTGCCAAGTACATGTACGCTCAGTGCACCCCAATGTGTGCACACCCATGCAGAGCGTACACCAAAATGGTGCTAGGCATGCACCTTATAGCCCTCATGGGCAAAGGTTGTCATGTCTAAGCTTAGTGTGTCTGGGTCCAAATAGCGCTCTTGAACCCACTTTCACCTCTAATAAGCTCGGACACCTTATTTGAGCCCAACACTCACTAGAGAATTTTTTCCAGACCCCACTTAGGTCTCTCGATATTTTATATTGATTAAATACATATTATTTTGAGTAGAATACGACTCAAAATATCATAATATTGAAATTACACTTCAGCTCATTCTCTCCACAAAAGGATAAGATTCATGAGCTATAAATATACCATGAATCCTTCAAGTCAAAGGTTCACAATCTCTTCATTTTCTACAGCGTATATATTTTCAGAGTATCTCTTTCTAAAATATTATTGCACTTTCTCTCTCTATAAAGTTACTGACTTTACCATCGGAGAATCCCCACGTCCATCAAAGGAGACTTTTTGCAGGTACCAGCTACCGGTCACCAAGCTTATTAGACATCACTTGCTACCAGTTACCAACCCTCTAGGCTTTTCGTATCAAGTCACCAGATACATTAACTATGAAGAATTGATCAGATTGCTTGAATTAAGAGATCAACCAATTATCCAAAACATCAGCCTTATTCTTAAGCATGTTGAATTCTAAGACTCATGAGAATCCATCGTTACCTGCAAGCACATGGATCCAATATAGACTTACACGGCCACCATGTGTCTCCATATACTTAAGAATCAATGCTCCATTATTTATATATGGAGGGGCCTCTAATGACTTATCTATACAATTTACTTGTGCTTTATGTTATTTTTTATCACTTCAATTTAGTACTTACTAGTTATATGACTTGCGTTTCGTTGCGAGTCAGATATTTTTATTTTCTATAAAAACATTATATAAACAAGTTTTTTCCATACATTTCTCTAATTAAAAAAATTGAAGTGTGAATCAAAAAGTTTATACATACATGTAATCAAGTAAACCGAGAATTGTGTATGCTAATGAATAAATAAAAAGTCATTAATGATACCTAAAAATAAAACTTGAAAAATTAAGAGACAAATATAAATCAAGATATTTAATCTTGCAAGACGGGATATATACACGATTATATTTACTAAATTTTGTTTATTGTAATTTTTTTTAATTCATTCAAACAATAATAGAAATGGACAAACACATTAAATTAATTGAATATAAAAAATTATGCAAGACTACACATATTAGAAATATTATTTAAAAATAAATATTTTTTATTTTCAAAAATATAGTTCATCTATACAAAAGATTAAAAAAAATTATAAATGAATTAGAAAAACCTCTTCAAAAATTGAAAATATAACCAAAAAATAATCATCATTTAAAAGAGATTCTCCAAACAAAATAAAAAAGAAAAGAGGTATTAATCTAAATATAAATAATTTTTTATTTTACAAAAAAACATATAAAAATAAGGATTAATCGAAAAAAATAGGGGGAAAAAATCAGGTGTTGTGAGGCCTGACTCATTTCATTAGGGCTCGCCCGATTGGACCTTTTTTTTTTGGTGCACTTGGAGCGGATGCCATATTGTCCACCCTTATTTAAAAAAAAAAAACTCAGATGACATGCCACCCATTGAGACAGACAACACATCATCTGATCTTGTCCAGATTCTAACCATTGAAGTGGTTAAAAAATTAAGGCCTAAGTTTTTTTATTCAAAAACTCATTTTGACCCAAAACACATATAAAAAACCTTAAGAACCATGATAAACTTATTCATGACTTAAAAAACCAAGAAACCCTCCAAAAAACATAAATGAATATGTAACCAAAAATCAGTCCGAGATCATATTTGTTTTTTCACGAACTTTAAATGTAAGAAAAACACATAATATGAACTCTCCTAGTTAAAAGAAACCATTTAATACAAATATCATCTGTTTTAGTGACTTAAATTAGTGTCAACGACATGATTTTTCTTGTACCATTGGAATCCAGCGACCTCTCTCTCATCTCTCAACCAAGGTCTAAAAAATAACAAAAATGAACTTTTATACCAAAATTAAATTGAAAAATATTGAGATATCAAAATTGTATAATTTGTTAAATTCAAGGACCAAAATGCATCATTTTCAAAACTTAAAACACGCCGCCATGTTTGGTGTCCTTTTCATTTAAATCCCTCTTATTTCAATCTCACTCTTTCATAAGAAATCAAAATCAATTGGTCTTCAACTAGAACTAAATCGTCGAAAAAAAAGTTTAAGAACCAAATTGAAAAATAAATAAATTTTGGAAGTCCATCCATAATAATATGTGAGAAAATAAACAGTAAAATCATCCTTAGTGAAAAACTCATACCTCTTAGTTTTATACTTAATGTTGTAGTTAGTTTATCACTTCAATGAAACAAGAGAGAAAGAAGAAATGTGCAGATTGTTTCAATCTTTCGAACCCAAAGCGTGAGAACATTTCCAAGCATGAATCCCAAATCTCATTATCCACTTATGTTCATTGCTCCATGAAATCAATATGGATGATATGCATTACCTTCTGACATTAAGTACAAAAATCACACCGCGATTCATCGAATCCCAGCACAAGAACTGTTAGCTGCAACACAATCCAACATCACCATCTAATTATCCAAGCTGGAAGCCAGTAAGAATTATGCAAGCAGATGCACGGCATGTGAACTGCTGCAAATAACACCTTCAGTAAACAAAAGCATCTTTGGCAAGCTTTCACTCCGAGGAAGCCTGATGTATAATGCTTTCACCATTAAGAGCAATTTTCAGTAGTTGCTTTTTCTCATTGCTGATATTACAGCAATGAGTGCTTAAATCACCAAAACCAAAATAACCACCATTTTGAACAACCTGCAACTTTTTCATGTAACTAGAGAACCATGTATTGGAAATAAGTTCCAAAGAGTAATCAAACTGTTGAAGTTTGGTACCAAAGCTCGAACAGGATTATTTAGTAGTAATCTACTGCATTACTATCTATCTGTTAGCTGATAGCATTATCTAGATTAGGATGTTTCTTTCAATTCATTTGTTTAAGCTTATCTAGGATTAGACTAGCTTGTTATACAACTACTTTGATAAAGGAGAACATAGCTGGTACGTTTCTTTAGTGTTTTATTTTTCTTTAATGTTTGTTTCCTTCTATAAATAAAACATTGGGGATGACAGTAACTAACTGAGACATTTTCTGCTCCTTGTTCTTTCAACTGTAAAGACTTTGTTCTTTGTTCTTTTTCTCAGTTCATAAACATTAATATGTTCTTTATATATCAGTTTTTTACAACAATTGGTATCAGAGCTTCTCTGATCTTTGAAGGGTTTGTGAGTGAAAACATGAGAATAGTAAGGTTAAATCAAAGCTTTCTGCTTTGAAGGGTTTGTAAGTGAAACACGAGAGATTAAGTGAGTTTTTTTTAAGCAATGGATTCTGCAAATTTTCCAGCAAAAACACCAGTGTTCACATAACAGAATTATGGTGTGTGGGCTGTAAAAATGGAAACCTATCTCAAAGCTCTTGATTTATGGGAGATAGTGGAAAGTGATAGGAAACCTACTCCTCTAGGTAACAATCCCACAATTACACAGATGAAGTTTTTCAAAGAAGAAAAGGCAAAGAGATTCAAAGCTCTTTCTTGTCTTCATAATGCTGTAAGTGAAGACATCTTCACAAGGATCATGGCGTGTAAATCGGCCAAAAAAACATGGGATAAATTAAAAGCAGAGTTCCATGGTGATGAGAAGTCAAGAAGGATGCAGATTTTGAATCTGAAAAGACAATTCGAAAGTCTAAAGATGAAAGAAACTGAAACCATCAAAGATTTCTCTTCTCAAATTTCAAAACTTGTGAATCAAGTGAGACTTTTGGGAGAAGATTTTCCAGATTCAAGAATAGTAGAGAAAGTTCTGGTAAGTCTACCAGAAAAATTTGAACATAAAATTTGCTCTTTAGAAGATTGTAAAGATTTCTCAGAAATGAGTCTGCAAGAATTGGTAAATGCATTGCAAGCGGTGGAGCAAAGACAAGCTTATAGACAAGAAGGAACAAGTGAAGGAGCTCTTGTTGCAGTTTACAAGAAGAAGAGTCGGGCTAAGAATTTTTACAGAAACAATCAAGAAGAAAAAAGAGAAAAAGGGAGAGGCTGGCAATCCAATAACTGGCAACAAAACAACAACATCTTCTCTAAAGGGAAAGAGAAGAAAGAACATTTTTCTGCTTGCAAATTCTGTCAGAAAACAAATCATCTTGAAGCCTGGTGTTGGCTCAAGAATGCACAATGCCAAAACTGCAAGCAATTTGGTCACATTCAAAGATTCTGCAAAAATAAAGCAGAACCAGAAAAACAAGCTCAAGTAGCCGAGAGTTCAGAAGTGGAGGAAGATTTTTTATTCATGGCTACAATACAGGAGATGTGTAACACAGCCAAGGCAAATGACTCATCATGGCTTATTGATAGTGGCTGCACTAATCACATGACTGCAGATCTGAGCTTATTCAAAGATTTGGATAAAAGCTATCTATCTAGAGTTAGAATTGGGAATGGAGACTATGTGAAGGTTGAAGGAAAAGGAGCAATTGAAGTAGAAACTTTGTCAGGTACAAAAACTCTTAAAAATGTTCTTTATGTGCCTAAGATCAATCAGAATCTAGTTAGTGTGGGACAATTAATTGAATCTGGTTACTCAATATTCTTTAATGATGGAGTATGTGATATTAAAGATAAAAATGGAGTGCTACTGCTTTCTGCAAAAATGATGAACAGAAGTTTTAATGTTGATTGGAGAGAAGTATGTTTGAATGCTAACACTTGTGAGAACAATGAATCTGTTCTTTGGCACAAACGGTTGGGGCACTTCAATTATGCAACTTTAAAGAGAATAGCTGACCTGCAGATGACTCACGGTTTACCAGATATACAAGAACAAAAGAGTATTTGTGAAGCCTATCAGTTAGGAAAACAAACTAAAGTTGTTTTTCCTGACAATGCATTCAAAGCACTGTCAAAACTCCAGCTTGTACACACAGATGTGTGCGGGCCGATGCATAATGAATCATTGAATGGTTCAAAGTATTTTCTTCTATTTGTTGATGATTATAGTAGATTCTACTGGATTTACTTTTTGAAATCAAAATCTTATGTGTTTGCCGAGTTTGTTAAATTCAAAGCAGCAGTTGAACTAGAAACAGGAAATAGGTTTGAAGATCTGAGGGGAAGAATTGGAATGTGTAGCTTTGGAACCAAGAAGGAGTGTTGAAGTTTGGTACCAAAACTCAAACAGAATTACTTAGTAGTAATCTACTGCATTACTATCTATCTGTTAGCTGATAACATTATCTAGATTAGAATGTTTCTTTCAATTCATTTGTTTAAGCTTATCTAGGATTAGACTAGCTTGTTATACAACTCCTTTGATAAAGGAGAACATAGCTGGTACGTTTTTCTAGTGTTTTATTTTTCTTTAGTTAAACATTGGGGATGATAGTAACTAACTGGGACATTTTCTGCTTCTTGTTCTTTCAACTGTAAAGACTTTGTTCTTTGTTCTTTGTTTTTTGTTCTTTTTCTCAGTTCATAAACATTAATCTGTTCTTTATATATCAGTTTTTTACAACACAAACCTTATTATTGAAAAGAGATTTCATTCAGGTATACAACTGTTTCTGCCAAAGCACGTAACTCTGTGGTGTTCCAGATACTACACTAAAATTTCTCGAGTTCAAAATGGAAAAATCACAATATAATTGCAACGGATAAAATATTTTGCTACAAGAATACACTAGCTATGCAAGATGAAAAATGGATATACCAGTGGAGCATCTAACTGACTCATTTATCCTAACCTTGCGTTCCTAGAGAGAGTAAAAGAATCGGTGCTTAGAATCTCAGGCGGATTAAAAAGTCTTTAAAATTCTGTAACTAATCCAGATTCAATAGGAGGTTCGCTCCTCAGTGGCGGTAATGCCAAAGACTAGACCAACAATATTGTATCAGGGTTGGGAATACAAGAAAAGTTTCTTCTGCATGTGTAAAAATGCCATCTCCAAAGATAACTTGATCAAGCCACCTTCAGAACCGAATCTCTACCATTGATCAATAGCAGGTTCACATCTATTCATCCTTTGCACACAACTGCTCTGAATGGAGAAAAGAAAGGAATTCTCAAACTTAGCATATTGCAGACATACAAATAGATAGCAATTGCTTGAAAAATATCTTGCATAGAAAAACAAATGCAATCAACAAGCAAAATAATAATACCAGCAAGAACAAACAGAGTCAAGCTGACATGTGGTCAGATTGTAGATAGTAGGCCCTATATAAGACTAACAGGGAAAAAAAATTATATAATCAAAGCCTTGAAAAATGAACTATGGTCATTACCATTGAAGTTTCAAAAACAGGAGAAGCCTCGATCAAATATCACTAAATTGTTGGCTGACCATCCACGTACCTTATAGGGAGCTCTCAGCCAATAAAAATCTCAATCCCTAAAAAAGTTATCTCAAAATTATGCTATAATAATTGTGTACTCTGATATTCCCTTACTTTAAACTACACAGGTGTCACCATAGATGAACAACGAACTTTGTGACTTCAATAAATAAGCAAAAACAAGAGGAAGGCCAGATGTTAACTATATAAATTAATACTGTTAACATGTAATTAGCTGAATTAGAGAATAAGAGTCCTAGCAGATATCCCATAAGAGTTCTAAAAGGATACACATTAATGTATTCCTTTCAGAACAGGAAATATATTCCTCGTAGAGCAAGGAACCTGTAAACCATCATATATATGTTTGCCTATATAAGGCATTCCTCTAAGAGAGAAGAATAACAAGCACAGGAAAATAAAACCTAAACTCTAAACTTTATCATGGTATCAGAGCATAGTTAAAATTCTTCTCTCATTGCAGCCCCCATCCAGAATTGGTCTTGAAACAAGGGACCAACCATGGATGATACAAATACCTCTATAATTCCTATACACCATACTCCAGTCTCTGTTGAATCACCCAACCTAAACAACTTACCCTTTGGATTCAAATTAAATGAGACAAACTTCAAAATCTGGTAACGGATGATTGAGCTTCACGCTGCTGGATTGAACAAACTTGGCTACTTAAATGGACAGAATGCTAGAATGGAAGAAGGAAATCCCGGTTACTCAAGATGGTGCATTGAAGATGCAGTGGTGCGAGGATGGCTGCTGAAAACCATGGAGCCTCATCTCATTGGCTTATTTATACACCTTTCATCAGCCAAGGAAATCTGGGACAGTGTAACTCAAACCTTCTATGATGGGGCTGATGAATCTCAATTTTATGAGTTACGCTGTAAGGCAACAAGAACAAAACAGAATGGACGTCCAGTTAACTTATACTACGCAGAACTTAACAGTGTCTGGCAAGAAATTGATAAACGACGACCAATTAAGATGATGTGTACTGCAGACCTTAGAACCAGACAAGAAGAAATCCAGAAAGATCGGATTTATGACTTTCTCGCAAGACTAGATGAGGTATTCGACCCAGTACGCAGTGATCTTCTTCGCATGAAATCTGTTCCAGGTATTGAAGAGTGCTTCAATATTGTTCGACAAGAGGCTCAACGCCAAGTCACCATGCTTGGCACAAAGAACACGGGTGAAGGTACTTTCATGGCAATGATTTCCAAATCCACCGCCTCCTTTAACTTTCGCACCCTTAGAGCTGTTGAGGAAGCAGAAAAGGATAAATTGCGCTGCAGTCATTGTAATGGAAGTCGCCATACCAGAGACACCTGTTTTGAAATTCATGGCTATCCCAAATGGTTCTTAGAAAAACAGAAGCAAGGTAAAGCACGCAGCGATAAACGTCCAGGCCAAGCAAAATTAGCCAATACGGTGGAGATTCCTTCTAGTGTTGCTGCTATGGCAACAGGTCAAAGAGACCACATTAAACCGGGTGAAATACTCTTTTTAGCCAATACAGCTGACTCCCTTCCAACCTTAGAAAACACTGGAATGATGTTTTCTACATCCACAATTCAAGATACAGGTTGGATCATTGACTCGGGTGCCACAGACCATATAACTTACAATAAATCATTATTTCAGTACATGACTTCCCCATCTAAGGAAAAAGTCCTGACAGCCAATGGGGAGTCTACCCCAGTTATTGGAGCAGGATCAATTGCTCTCACTCCTAACCTTTCATTACATAATTGTCTACTCGTTCCTGCACTTTCAAATCACTTATTATCAGTTCGTCAAATTACAGAAGAATTGGATTGCATTGTCTTAATGTTCTCCAGTTTTTGCTTACTTCAAGATATCCGAACTCAAGCGATCATTGGACGTGGTACTAAGAGGAAGGGGCTTTACTATGTGGATGATGTTGCGTCAGGTCACGTCCATCAAGTTCAGAGTCGCAATGTTCATGACTACAAGAATATTTGGTTATGGCATCATCGGCTGGGTCACGCATCCTTCAGCTACTTAAAAAAAATTATTTCTATCCCTATTTAATGACATTTCGGATCCTAGTTTTTCTCTTAAATGTAATGTTTGTATTTTGGCCAAAAGCCACCGTACTTCATATCCATTAAGCCTGAATAAAAGCACAAAGCCATTTGAATTAATTCACTATGATGTTTGGAGACCTGCCCCAATTACTACTCAATCTTGGATTCGATGGTTTATTACATTTGTCGATGACTGCACCAGAATGACTTGGTTATATACCATGCAACACAAGAGTGATGTGCGCAATATACTCCCAATTTTTTATCATATGGTTCACACTCAGTTCTCCCTCCCCGTGAAAGTTATTCGATCAGACAATGGCGGAGAATACCTTAACTTTGAGCTCTTGAAATTCTTTCAAGACAATGGTATTCTCCACGAAACTACTTGTCCAGGTACTCCACAACAAAATGGTGTGGCAGAACGCAAAAACAGGCATATCCTTGAAACTAAGAGAGCTCTTCTTATCGGTGCCCATATACCTCAACATTATTGGGTGGAAGCCGTGACCTATGCAGTGTACCTCATGAACCGAATGCCATCAGAAGTCCTCTCCTTCAGAACTCCTCTACAAACTCTAACTCAACATGTTCAGATTCCATCCTTCCTATATCTAGAACCTCGAGTTTTTGGGTGTGTCGCCTATGTCCACCTGCAGAAATCTCAGCGCACAAAACTGGATCCATGTGTAGTGCGCTGCGTGTTTCTTGGCTTCAATCCTCACCAAAAAGGCTATCATTGTTACCATCCTTCAACCCACCACATGTATGTCAGCATGGATGTCACTTTCTCCAAAACAGAGTATTTTTTTGGTCTAGATCAATCCACATCTAGTCCTCAGGAGGAGCAGCTGCAACCAGATGCCTACAACTGGATTGATCTTCCCCAACTATCTGAACAGACTAGTCCGCGGGGAGAATCAGGTTCACAGGAGTCTGATCCAGGGGAAGAAGAAGGATCTGGGTCAGGGGAAGGAATGGAGTCAGGGGAGCCTAGTTCACAGACAATTAGGAGTGCAAGGGACAAAAACATGCCAGAACAGCAAGACAGACAAATTGAAGTAGCCCCTTTCTCTCCACAAACCCACGTCCAAGATCGGTCGGATATTCATGAGGTAAGTAACACTACAAGCCCTTCCTCTTCCATATCATTATCTGCTCCAAATTATTCTCTGCCTCCTAGACAGAACCGTGGGAAGCCACCCGATAGGTACTCTCCAAACGACAAAGCAAGATATGCCATCACATAGTATGTCTCTACACATAGACTGCCACCACAACATCAAGCCTTTGTGAATGAGATAAAGAATATAAAATACCTATAAATGTTGAGGAAGCCTTAAAGAACCCGAAATGGGCAGAAGCAATGAAGGCTGAAATGGATGCATTACAAAGAAACGGTACATGGAGCGTTGTATCACTTCCTTCAGAAAAAAAAACCAGTAGGTTGCAAATGGATATTCAACCTCAAACACAGAGCAGATGGGACAACTGATTGGTACAAAGCAAGGCTAGTAGCAAAGGGATACATGTAATCATTCAGCATTGACTATCAAGAAACTTTTGCCCCAGTTGCAAAGATGAATACCATCAGAGTCTTGTTATCTTTAGCAGCAAATTTCGGTTGGCTCTTGAAGCAATTTGATGTAAAGAACGCATTCCTCCATGGGGATTTGGAAGAAGAAGTTTATATGCAGCTTCCACTTGGGTTTAACTGTCCACAATCTAGCGGAAAAGTGTGTAGATTACGAAAAGCATTGTATGGCTTGAAACAATCGCCAAGAGCATGATTTGGAAGGTTCACAGAAGCTATGAAACGAATTGGTTATCACCAAGGTAACTCTGATCACACTTTATTCATCAAGCGCAAGAATGAGAGAGTTACACTGCTCATTATTTATGTGAATGATATGATTGTAACTGGTGATGACGTAGACGAAATAAAAAGGCTACAAGAATGTTTGTCCACTAAATTCGAAATGAAAGATTTAGGAGGACTGAAATATTTTTTGGGGATTGAAGTTGCAAGGACCAAAAATGGTATATACCTGTCACAATGAAAGTATATACTGGATCTATTATCTGAAACTGGTATGCTAGAATGCAAACCAGTAGAGTCTCTTATTGTTCAGAATCATCATTTGGCCATTTACCCAGATCAGGTACCAACAAATAAGGAAAGATACCAGCGATTGGTAGGGAGATTAATTTATTTGTCTCACACACGCCCCGACATTGCCTATGCTGTTAGTGTGGTAAGTCAGTTTATGCATGCTCCAAGTGAAGACCATATGACAGCCGTAATGAGGATTCTGAGTTACCTAAAAGGGGCCCCAGGAAAAGGACTAACATTTAAGAGATATGGACATATGGAAGTGAAGGGATTTACTGATGCAGATTGGGCAGGAAATCTCACTGACAGGAGGTCCACCTCTGGCTATTTTACATTTGTTGCAGGAAACCTTGTCACATGGCGAAGTAAAAAACAAAATGTGACAGCAAGATCCTCGGCAGAAGCAGAATATAGAGGGATGGTACATGGAATATGTGAACTGTTATGGCTTAGGACTCTACTCACCGAAGTGGGTTTTGAACCAAAGGAACCTATGTTACTATACTGCGACAATTAGGCAACATGAGAGATAGCTAATAATCCGGTCCAGCATGATCGAACTAAACACATTGAGGTAGATCGACACTTCATCAAGGAAAAGTTACTTATGAAGTTAGTGGACATCCCTTTCGTTCGATCAAGTGAGCAGCTAGTAGATATTCTAACCCATGCAGTCCTTGCGGTAGCTCTTCATAAGGTTCTAGACAAGTTAGGCTTAGAAGATATCTTCGCACCAACTTGAGGGGAAGTGTTAACATGTAATTAGCTGAATTAGAGAATAAAAGTCCTAGCAGATATCCCATAAGAGTTCTGAAAGGATACACATTAATGTATTCCTTTCAAAACAGGAAATATATTCCTTGTAGAACAGGAACCTGTAAACCGTCATTTATATGTTTGCCTATATAAGGCATTCCTCCAAGACAGAAGAATAACAAGCACAGGAAAATAAAACCTAAACTCTAAACTTTATCAAATACTTCCTCAAGCCCATAATAAGTGTACTTTGGACATCAAAGAATTTTTTTTTTTTAATTACAAAAACTTCATTCATAGCCAGTCATTACATACATGATTTTAAGGGATCCAAGCATAATGTAGCCCATAGGCCATGCCAGTCATTACAGACACTTTACCGGTGATGGTGAAACCAGTCACTTACATTACTTTTTTATACAGCATAACATGATTTTTTTTCACTTTCCTAGCCTTGACCGAACATGAGAAAAAAATGTACAGATATTACTTGTGAGTGGAATTCCTCGTCGATTAGGAAACAAAAAAATCAAGATGTTTATATATAAAACACTAGTGTCAAATTTTAAATAAAAGTCCCAGCAAAAAACCAGAAAACAAAAGGTTATATTTTTACTTTCTTTCCTCCTGCTTATGAATTTGAAAAGGAGGTGGACACTAAGTAAAAGAGTGCTGGTATAGATGCAAAAGACAGAAATCCCAACCATTCACAAAGGTACTGCTAGTAAAAAGACAACGTAGAAAACTATGAAGCTGATTATGATATTGAAAACAATAAAGGACGACAAGTATTTTATTTCTTCCTAAGTGCACAACAACAATCTAATAAAGTTTGGTGTGTTAATAGCACTTTCATTAAACCAGATGATATGTCTTCAGATTTAAAGATCATAGATGGAAAGTGTCTAGATATAAAAGTATGATTTTCTTATATTCTAAAAGTTCAAGCAAAAAGTTATGTCTTTTCTAATTTGAAAAATGAATAAGGGAATGATTTTTTCACAGCATTCTAAGCCACCATTCATCTTCTAGGATTTGAAATAATTACTTGAATTTCCAACCTGGAAATTACGTTCAGAAAGAGAAAAGGTAACATCATTTCATGAAGCACCAACACCTGACATGTTAACCGATGATCCAAGCTTCCGAATTCCAAGAAGCATATTTTGACAGTATCTAAGGTAGTACAGTGAAGCCCCAAATTGGTTCGTGTATATAGAACACTGATCGCACCAAAATTTTACTTGAATAGTTTCTATTGTAAAATCTCTGTACTAGTTATAGACACCTATTGACCAGCTTCATGTTTCAGAGTTGCTCAAATATACCAACAATGGAGCAATGTGGGAACCTCCAATGCTCCAGTTCAGCATCCAAGCAGTAGAGGACCACAGGCAAAGAACATATAATAAAAGTCATTTTATTCATTCACTACTCCATTAAGGCTTAATGGAATGAATTAATGAATACTGTATGTTAATCTGACTGCAAACTCTACTTAGTCAGTATCTAAACGAGTGACAATAACATTTAAAAAAACAAGGCTCTCAGTCACATTAAAACAGAACAAATGAAGGTGAACCCAATTCATTCTTCCAGTTCAAATTATGTCAAATCAAATGGATTCCAAAATGCAATTAACAGGAAAAAGAAAAAATAATAATAATTGGGCTATAAATGCACAATCATAGAGCAGTTCAGTCCATGAAATATTCTAATATATATTTCCCACAATTTTGATACTCTTTTCCTACATAAAAAAATTAAAAAAATAATAATAATTGGGCTATAAAAATTTCAAAGCTTGAAGACGAACATATATAGAACGATCACATTCATGCTTAAGCATTTAATTTCCCTTTGTTCCTGTAGATCACATGCATGTCCAGGAAGATATATTAAGAAGCAACTAGAAATTAAGGAGTTCCTATAAGCTTCCTTAATGGTGATTATAATTCATGGATATGGTTATGAGCTTAGGCGTCGCAATTAATGGGGCATTAACATCTTTCAAGTTAGACCGGCACTGTGTAATATGCCAATTATATATGATCTAGACCAGCCTTCATTAAACAATTTGAAACAATTATATCTTTCCTTAATTTTTTGTTCCAAAACTAACGAAAGATAATTTTTTTTTCACATGGGTTTATTACAAATTAGTGGGTGAGTAAAAAAATCAAAAAACCGATTAAACCGAAAAAACCAAAAAAATAACAGAAAAAACCAAACCGTGAAAAAAAAACCGATTATAATTTTTTAAAAACCAACCAGTTCGGTTCAGTTTTGGTTTTATAAGCCTGAAACTGAAAAAACCGAACTGAACCAAACTGAACCCAAATAAAAAAAATAGAGTCAAACAAAAAAAACGAGCAAGACCGAAACCGGTCGGTTTGAACCAGTTTTGGTTTTGGTTTTTTTTAACCGGTTTAGTTATTTTTTTTTATAAAAACAGAATCGAAAATGATCATCTCTAATACAAATTGTAGTCAAACCAATTCATCATCTCGGATTAGACTCTCACATACTCATGTGTTCAAGAGACCACAAATTTATGACCTTTTCAAACTCACTACTTACAATCTTTCAATCAAATCTTGCTAATGGTTCTACATACTTGAATTGTTATCCAAATTTCACTATCTCATTATTCAACCTGGATATTATAGTGAAAACTTTAACTCTAAGTATTGAGACTTGTTAAGACTCCAACTGATATGCTTCGAGATTCCAAAAATATAGTCGTCATCTATAGAATATATTACAAAATGATCATGGATACAAACATAGCTCCAAAAGCTCTCAAAAAATCATCTATAAATTAAACTCTTCTTATTGAAGCTAACTCTCAAAATTCAAACATTCAAGTTCCTAAACTTTGATAATGAGATCAAGTCACGTACGTACAATGATTATTGGAAATTACCTCACGTCAGTATTCCAAAGTCATTACCATCTAGAAAATGATTATGTTCCAACTTGCCTAGTGCCTTTTAGAATTTAAAAAAAATGTCACAAGTGCAGTTACCTTATGAATAAGCTTTTAATGAAAAGAAAATCCCTACAAAGGAAAGACCGATTCAAATGAATAAAAAAAATACTAAAATATTATTAAAAAAAATTAAATTAATGAATTTCTCAAAAATTGTCTTATGGATATTATTGTTTATGGGATGCCTGGAATCATCAAATGATCAAAATTGTGAATGCTCTTAAAAGTCAACAAGAAAATTATTCTATTATCAAAAAACAAAATTATTAATTATTTTGTACATCTAATATTTTCAAGATGATTAATTTTCCTGAAATTTCTTTTACAAATAAATTATCAATATATAAAATATGTTGTTGAAAAAATTATTTAAAATATTGTGTCAAAATAAATTTTTGCCAGGTACCAAGATAATTTATCAAAATCTGATTTCGAGATTGAATTCATGAAAGAAGTAAAAGAGTCTTTTATCCAAAGAGTCTTTACTAGGCTTAAAATGAGCATCCTGGTCAAGAAGTCAAAAGAATCATATGCTCTTACACCATCAAGACCAATTCAAGCCACAACATCAAGCATTCAAGATATTTATTTCAAGGCGGGTTTGACCTCCTACTGCGAGGCTAGTGTCTTAAATAATCAGTTTTGAATCCTTTCATCAGCATGACCTAGTCTAAACATCTCACCTATAAATTATTCTTAATCTCTCCAAGCACCCTTGTTTGTTCAATCCCAAAATACACCTTAAACAACATTATTGTTGATGCCAAGGGTTTTGATGAAATTAAGATTTCTTAGTTGTTATTATTTTCTATTTAGTTTAGAAAAATATTTTCTTTTATGGTGATTTTATTTTTATTTAGTTTAGAAAATCAAATATTAAGAATGGTAATTTTAATTCTCTAAGTTTGTTTAGGAATTTTAATACTTTTTTCTTTATTTTAAGGTTTTCTAATTTGTTTAGTTTGATTTTTGAGCTTATTTAAAAAGTTGAAAACATCTTAAAGAGACAAAAAAAAAATTTGAATTTTTCTCTTCATCAATAAAACTATAAATTAGAGTTCTTGTGCTCTACTCTATTTCAACTATTAATTTTTGTTTTCTTGCTATTATTCTATTGCTTGTCAAGTTATTTTAGAAAATATGTTGAAAACAAGTCAATTCTATGAGTTTATTCTGATTGATATTGAATTTGTTGAAATAACTCATAATCAAGATGTAAACAATCTTGTTTTTTCAAAAATAAAAATTCAAAAGGTTTTAACCTTTCAAGACATGAATCAAAACCACTATACCTTTAGAAAGATTTTCTCAAAACTACCAACTTTAAAGATCCAGTTATTTTGATTATCAACAAGTTTGGTTTATTTTATTTTTAAAAAAAAAAACCTATGACCATTAATCGTTCATCTATTTTGATAAAATATTGTCCACAGAATTTTCCAACTTAGTTCTCAAACAATTGATGGCAATATTTTTCTTCAATAAGTAAGATTCTCCCTAAAAAATCATACAAAGGATTGGGAATTGTTTACAGCAAAGATACCTTTGAATTCAATTCCTGCCTCTTTTTATTTCATCTCAACCTTTGGTGTCTCATGCTATCTTGGGACTCCATTATAATGAATGATGTAGATGAAGATATTGGTTACTTTTTAGATCTCATGAGAAAAATCAAAGTCAAATGGTGGACCCAAATTTAGAGAAACTCAAGCTTGTTCTAAAGTTGTGCATCATCAAGCTTGGCTATAATCTCATCAAATTCCATAGCTGCAAGCATCCCCATCAACTCTATCTCAAGAAGGCAATTTACGTTTCTCACCACTAAAAGTTGAATACAAGAAAACCTTGCATCATCAAGCTCAAAGTCAGAATACAAGAAAAAACTCCAAGAAGCCTTAAATATATATAAGTGGCCGGATGTTTTGTCAAATATTCTTAAATAATATAAATTATATTTTAAGATCTCACCTAACAATTTAAGTTATTGGATTAAGATTTACATGAAAAAAAGCCAGCCTTTCAGTACTCCATATCCAGAGTTTGAAGCCTTCTTAGCAGTGACGTTTATTTAGTGCTCTTCAAACTCTGAAACAGAAGGGTTCAGACAGAAAGAGATGAGGCCTAACGTAAGTATTGAATTCCTCTGGTGGCTCTCTTTAACTATCCTGCTGGTTTCCGTGATCACATCTGCTTCTGCAGCTGCCTTTCCTGAAAGCAAACTCGAGTCCAATTTTCAATGCCACAATCGGTGAAGGTAATGAAGAGGAGTTCTCTATGGAATCTGAAGTGCATCAGAGACTACTGGCCTCTCAGGGTAACTATATTAACTATAGGAGTTTAGAACGACAACCAATTTGCAATGCACAAATATATGGCAACTGTGCAAAACCGATCAATGGTAACACTCGGCCTTGCACTTCCTACAATCGGTGCAAACGTGGTAGTTGATCGAGGAAGAGGGTCAGTTCTTTATCTGTCTGTGTGGGTTTCGATTTGAATACCACCCATAAAGCGCAAGGTGAACCAGTCCGTCTATGTGAGGTCCACACCAAGATGGATGGATCAGTTTGCTCTACGTTTAGGGTGACTGTCTGAACCTTTCTTCTTTCTTTGTACTCATGTTTCCGATGAGTATAACAATAAAATTTGTATGTACTTTATGATGATTTATAATTGAAGAAAATAGCAAGCAATTGCTTTGTCGATACGATGTCTAGTGATTGTCTTTATCGTGCACTAATTAATGGCGAAGCTTCCTCATTAATCTATTGCAAGCTATGAAGTTGAAAAAAAGATCTTGGAATGTTCACAGGTTTGCATAAGGTGTCCTGTTTGTACAAGATAAGAACATTTGCTAGACCTGTTCAATGTAGAATACTTGGATTTTCCTTAGGATTGAAGTGATTTCAGCATGATTTTTTCAACAATGAAACTCAATTTCATTTCATTTATTATTCCAATTATTTTTCATCCACCGAGAACTCCATTCAGTTTCCCCTCATGTATGGAAATCAAGCTTAACAGGATGAGAGAGAACAAATTGCCATCTCCAGGGAAGAGAGGACAAGCTTGCCTCTTCTTCACTGGTGCTATTGATTTTATTCGGCACCAAGTACGTCGAGAGGTAAATCCATTATTCTTCGATTAATGGGAAGAAAGATTTCTCATTACCACCAAGTTTTGTAGTAAGCGATTACTATACCAGATGAGAAGATTTTTGGTTATAAGCTCAGCCCAAAAAGGCACACTCATGAACCAAAAAGGAATAGGTCGATCCTTTGCTGAAATTAGATTGTTCATGGCAGCTTTATTGCGGAACTCAGAACCACACAACGGGAAGTAGTCATCCAAAGCTGACCAAATACAGCGACCAATATGTCCCATTAGCCATATCGTCGAATTTTCTTCTCCGAAGGGCTTCAAATATATTATTGGATTATTCTCAACCTGAGCAAAAATGTTACTGTATGAGACAGCAACACCATTGATCATCTTCCCTTAAATCAAAATCTTTGCATTTAATAGATATGTTTTCTTACTCCAATTTATTCCACAAAAGAAATAGCATATTAATGTCCATCTTCATCGCTCTCTACCTTCTCCCTCCCCTCCATCTCTTCCTCTACGTTACTGCTACTACAGATTACTTGCTGCCATACAGCCCCACTGATCTAATACTCCTTAACTGTGGTGCATCCTCTAATTTGTCATCTCCAGATGGTCGCAGTTGGGATGGTGATTCCCAGTCTAAGTTTGCTGCCTCTAACCCCCCAGAAGCCTCATCTGTGTTTGAAGCCTCCAATCAAGACCCCTTTGTCAACCAAGTCCCATACATGACAGCCCGTATTTTTCACTCTAAATTCACTTACACATTTCCAGTCTTGCCTGGCCCAAAATTTGTGCGTCTGTACTTTTATCCAGCTTCTTACTCAAATCTTGATATATCTACATCCTATTTTTCTATGAGTGCCAATAACTACCAGCTACTAAACAACTTTAGTGCCTCTCTTACGGTTTCTGCTATAATACCTCCAGTTGACTACTTCACCAAAGAGTTCATCATCACCGTGAGGGACAACCAGAAGCTTGAATTAACCTTCATTCCGTCTCCAGCATCTTTTTCCTTCATTAATGGTATCGAAATTGTTTCCATGCCAGACAGCTTCTATGCTCGTGGCCATGATAATCCACTGACCTATGTGGGCCGCGATGTCCACACCTTTCTGGATAACACAACTGCGCTTGAGACAGTTTATCGAATGAATGTTGGGGGGCAAGATATCGGCAGCACAGGAGATACTGGCATGTACAGGACATGGAATCAAGATTTAGAGTATCTCATTGGACAAGCTGGAAACATTCCATATCTCCCAGGCGTTAAGATAAAGTACACAATCAAAACGCCAGCTTACTCCGCACCTGTTATGGTATATAGTACTATGCGTTCAATGGGTCCTGAACCACGTCTTAACATGAATTACAATCTCACATGGATCTTCCCAGTTGATGCTGGTTTCCTTTATCTCCTTAGGCTCCATTTTTGTGAGACTCGAATGGAGATCAAAAATGAAAATCAACAGGTATTTTTAATATTCATCAACAATCAAACAGCAGACCATGATGCAGATGTGATCCATATGAGCGGTGGCAACGGCATTCCAGTTTACAAAGACTACATCGTGCTGGTCCCTCCAGGGAGCCAGAGCAAGCAGGACTTGTGGCTCGAACTACACCCTAACATGGAACTGAAACCTACTTATGCTGATGCAATCTTGAATGGCTTGGAAATATTCAAGCTGAATACAACAGACGGAAATCTTGCAGGATTCAACCCTGATCCAACAGTGGCTCCTCCACCAGCAGACCAACATCCAGAGAGAAGAACGGGCAAAAGATCATCAATAATTATGATTATAGGCATCGTTGGAGGTTCCATAGGTACAGTATTTGCTTGCTCTCTTATTCTTTATTTCTTTGCTTTCAAGCAGAAGCGAGTCAAGGACCCTAGCAAGAGTGAGGAAAAATCCTCCTGGACTATAAT
>Ga0325401_1001040_pt1 | contig 22529 bp, 20 predicted proteins | sample PopdelMetagenome_FD_205666 | JGI IMG/M metagenome (GOLD analysis project Ga0325401, IMG submission 205666) | Populus deltoides microbial communities from Bellville, Georgia, United States - Xylem-PdKOR-R2 | ecosystem: Host-associated > Plants > Phyllosphere > Stem > Wood/Secondary xylem | place... | reverse complement strand
GGAGCTGGTGATCGTCTCGGGCTTCAACGTCTACCCGGTCGAGGTCGAGGACGCCATCCGCGAGGTGCCGGGCGTCGCCGAGGCGGCGGTGATCGGCGTGGCCGACGACGAGACCGGCGAGGCGGTCGTGGCCTACGTCGTCGCACGCGAGCCGGGCGCCGACCGCGACGCGCTCGCCGAGGCGGTGCGCGCCCACTGCGCGGAGCGCCTCGCGCGCTTCAAGCAGCCGAGCCGCGTCGAGGTCGTCGACGCCCTGCCGGTCGGCGTGACCGGCAAGGTGCAGAAGGGCCGGCTGCGCGGCATGGAGCGGCGCCGGGCGCTGGGGCTGCTCGAGTGAGCGCGCCGCCGCGGCCCGCCCGGGTCACGCTCTACTCCAAGCCGGGCTGCCACCTGTGCGACGACGCCCGACTCGTCGTCGAGCGGGTCTGCGCGGAGCTGGGGGAGAGCTTCGAGGAGCACTCGATCCTCGACAACCCGGAGCTGCTCGAGCGCTACCGCGAGGAGATCCCCGTGACCCTCGTCGACGGCCGCCAGCACGACTTCTGGCGGGTCGACCCGCAGCGTCTCAGGGCCGCCCTGACGGCCGGCCCGCCCCGCTGACCAGCGGCAACGCCCGCGTGCCGGCGCACCCCGGGTCGACGGTGCGCTGCGCAGCCCGCCACAGCGCTGGGGCACACCCGACCCCCGGTTGTCACGCCGGCGCGGGCGTGGTGTAGGCCACGGTCGTCGGTTTTGTGCGCCCGTTCACGAACTCCTAGAGTGAACAGCGTCGCGCGGAGCCCGACAGGCCCATCGGCCTCGCTCCCGAAGCGGCTGGAGAGAAGGTCTGGTGAGCGCACGGCCGCACGACAGCGCCCGGGAGATCCCCGAGGCCACCGTCGCGCGACTCCCCGTCTACCTGCGGGCCCTCACCGCGCTCGCCGAGGCCGGCACGGAGACGTGCTCGAGCGAGGAGCTCGCCACCGCGGCGGGTGTCAACAGCGCCAAGCTGCGCAAGGACCTCTCCTACCTCGGCTCCTACGGCACCCGCGGGGTCGGCTACGACGTCGACTACCTGCGCTACCAGATCGCCCGCGAGATCGGGGTCACCCAGGACTGGCCGGTCGTCATCGTCGGCATCGGCAACCTCGGGCACGCCCTCGCCAACTTCTCCGGCTTCCGCAGCCGCGGCTTCCGCGTCGTGGCGCTCCTCGACGCCGACGAGCGCCGCCGCGGCGAGCGCGTCGCCGGCATCGAGGTGCGCGACTTCGAGGACCTCGAGCAGATCGTGCGCGAGCACGGCGTGTCCATCGGCGTCATCGCGACCCCCGCGGGTGCCGCGCAGGACGTCGCCGACCGGATGGTCTCGGCCGGCATCACCAGCATCCTCAACTTCGCGCCGGGCGTGATCTCGGTGCCGCAGGGAGTAGACGTGCGCAAGGTCGACCTCTCCATCGAGCTGCAGATCCTCGCCTACCACGAGCAGCGCAAGCAGGCGGGCGAGACGGTCGCGGACCCGGCGGGCGAGGCGGCCACGGAGGTGCTCGCGTGAGCGTCCTGGTCGTCGGCGTCAGCCACAACTCCGCCCCGGTCTCGCTCCTCGAGCAGGTCGCGCCCGAGCGCCACGCCGTGCCCAAGCTCGTGGAGGCGGTGACGGCCTGCGAGCACGTCACCGAGGCCACGGTCATCGCGACCTGCAACCGGGTCGAGGTCTACGCCGTCGTCGACCGGTTCCACGGCTCGGTCGAGGAGCTCTCGCGGCTGCTGCTCGAGCCGGCCGGCGAGGCCACCGAGACGCTGCTGTCGCACCTCTACGTGCACTACGACGACGGCGCGGTCTCCCACCTCTTCCAGGTCGCCTCCGGGCTCGACTCCATGGCGGTGGGCGAGGGGCAGATCCTCGGCCAGACCCGCGACGCGCTCCGCCTCGGCCAGGAGCTCGGCACCGTCGGTCCGGCGCTCAACGTGCTGTTCCAGCAGGCCCTGCGCGTCGGCAAGCGCGCCCGCGCCGAGACCGACATCGACAGCGCCGCGCCGACGCTGGTCAGCGCCGCGCTCGACCGGGTCGCACGGGCCCAGGGCGACGTCGCCGGGCGCCGCGTCGCCGTCGTCGGAGCCGGCTCGATGGCCGGGCTCGCCACGGCCACCGTGAGCCGCCTCGGCGCCGCGTCGGTCACCGTGGTCAACCGCACCCCCGCCCGCGCCGAGCGCCTCGCCGCGGAGTACGCCGCCACCCCGGCCGCGCTCTCCGACCTGCCGCAGGTGCTCGCCGACGTCGACGTCGTCCTCGCCTGCGCCGGGGCCACCGGCGTGCTCGTGACCCGCGCGATGGTCGAGGCCGCCCGACCCGACGGTCGCGCGATGGCGCTGGTCGACCTGGCGCTGCCGCACGACATCGACCCCGCCGTCGACGAGGTCCCCGGCGTGGTCCGCATCGACCTCGCCGACCTCGCCGACGAGCTGCACGCCTCGGCCGCCGGGCGCGAGGTCGCCCAGGTGCGCCGCATCGTCAGCGAGGAGGTCGCGTCGTTCCTCGCGGCCCGGCGCTCGGCGATCGTCACCCCCACCGTCGTCGCCCTGCGGTCGATGGCCACCTCGGTGGTCGACTCCGAGATGGAGCGCCTCGACCACCGGCTGCCCGGCCTGAGCGAGGCCGACCGCGCCGAGGTGCTGCGCACCGTGCGCCGCGTCGCCGACAAGCTGCTCCACGAGCCGACCGTGCGGGTGCGCGAGCTCGCCAACGAGACCGGCGCGGTGTCCTACGCCGCCGCGCTGGCCGAGCTGTTCGCGCTCGACCCCGACGCCGTCGACGCGGTCACCCGGCCCGAGGGGCTGACGTGACCGCGCCCGCTGCGGCCCGCACGGGCACCGTGCGCATCGGCACCCGGGCCTCGCTGCTCGCCACCACCCAGTCGGAGACGGTGGCCGGGATGATCCGCGAACGGCTCGGCGTCGAGACCGAGCTCGTCGAGATCCGCACCGAGGGCGACCGCACCCAGGCCCAGGGCGTGCCGCTCGAGCAGGCCGGCGGCACCGGTGTGTTCGTGAGCGCGCTGCGCGACGCGCTGCTCGAGGGCCGCGTCGACGTCGCCGTCCACTCGCTCAAGGACCTGCCCACCGCGCCGGCCCCGTCGATCGCGCTGGTCGCCGTACCCCCGCGCGAGGACCCGCGCGACGTGGTCGTCGCCCGCGACGGGCTCACGCTCGGCGAGCTGCCCGTCGGCTCGCGCGTCGGCACGGGCTCTCCGCGTCGTGCCGCGCAGCTGCACGCCCTCGGTCTCGGTTTGGACGTGGTCGGCGTTCGTGGCAACGTCGACACCCGGATCGGCAAGGTCCGGTCCGGTGACTACGACGCCGTGCTGCTCGCGCGGGCGGGGCTGGCACGGATCGGTCGACTCGAGGAGGTGACCGAGGTGCTCGACCCGCTGCAGATGCTGCCGGCCCCCGGTCAGGGCGCCCTCGCCATCGAGTGCCGGGCCGACGACGAGCTCGCCACCGCGCTGCGCGTCCTCGACGACCCCGCCACCCGCGCCGCCGTCGAGGCCGAGCGCGCCGTGCTCGCCACGCTCGAGGGCGGCTGCTCCGCCCCCATCGGCACCCTCGCCGAGGTCGTCGAGGGCGAGGACGGCGAGGAGCTCTGGGTGCGTGCGGTGGCACTGTCCACCGACGGCACGCTCTCGGTGCGCCGCTCGGCCAACGGGCCCACCGACGACCCCGCCGGGCTCGGCGCCCGGCTGGCCGCGGAGATGCTCGTCGACGGCGCAGCCGACCTCGACGAGCCCGACCCGCCCGAACCGGGCGGCCCCACGCTCACGGCAGGACCCCCGGCAACACACCAGGCACGAACGGACAGGGTGCACGACGCATGACGCGAGGCAAGACCACCTCCCCAGCCACCACCGACAAGACCCCCACCCGCGGGTGGGTCTCCTTCGTCGGCACCGGGCCCGGTGACCCCGACCTGCTCACGGTGCGCGCGGTCGACCTGTTGCGCCAGGCCGACGTCGTCATCACCGAGGCGTCCGACCACGAGCCCCTCGTGCGCGGCGTCCTCGGCCTGCCCGCCCCGGCCCCCGAGGCCGAGCTCGAGACCGAGCCCGCCGGCCCCGTCTTCGTCGACGGCGGCTTCGGTGAGGACGGCCAGCCGCTGACCCACGCCGCGCGCGCCAAGGTCGTGGTCAAGCACGGCAAGAAGGCCCGCGTCGTCCGGCTCATGGTCGGCGACCCCTTCCTCTACGCCTCCGGGCCCGAGGAGGCGCTCGCGTGCGCCAAGGCCGAGGTCGGCTTCGAGGTCGTCCCCGGCGTGTCCTCGGTCGCCGCGGTCCCGGCGTACGCCGGCATCCCGCTGACCACGAAGGACCACCGCGAGCTGACCGTCGTCACGGCCCACGACAAGGTCGACTGGAGCCAGTACGCCGACGACCGCACCCTGGTCGTGCTCTCCGGCGTCAACATGGCCGGCGACATCGCCAAGGCGCTGGTGGCCGCCGGCCGCTCGCCGCAGACGCCCGCCGCGCTGACCCGCGTCGGCACCACCACCGAGCAGACGACGGTCACGAGCACGCTCGAGGACCTCGCCGCCGACCTGCGCGCGGCGCGGATGGCGCCGCCCGCCGTCCTGGTGATCGGCAAGGTCGTCGACCTGCGCCAGACGCTGTCGTGGTTCGAGACCAAGCCGCTGTTCGGCTGGCGCGTGCTCGTGCCCCGCACCAAGGACCAGGCCGGTCCGCTCGTCGCGCGGCTGCGCGGCTTCGGTGCGGTGCCCGACGAGGTGCCGACCATCTCGGTCGAGCCGCCGCGCAACCCGCTGCAGATGGACAAGGCCGTGCGCGGCCTGGTCGAGGGTCGCTACGAGTGGATCGCCTTCACCTCGGTCAACGCCGTCAAGGCCGTGCGCGAGAAGTTCGAGGAGTACGGCCTCGACGCCCGTGCCTTCTCCGGGCTGAAGATCGCCGCCGTCGGCGACAAGACCGCCGCCGCGATCGCCGCCTGGGGCCTGCGCGCCGACCTGGTGCCTTCGGGCGAGCAGTCCGCCGCCGGCCTGCTGGCCGACTGGCCGGAGTACGACGACGTGCTGGACCCGATCAACCGGGTCTTCCTCCCGCGTGCCGACATCGCGACCGAGACCCTCGTGGCCGGCCTGATCGACCTCGGCTGGGAGGTCGACGACGTCACGGCCTACCGCACCGTGCGGGCCGCGCCGCCGCCGGCGCCGACCCGCGACGCGATCAAGACCGGCAAGTTCGACGCGGTCGTCTTCACGTCGTCCTCGACGGTGCGCAACCTCGTCGGCATCGCCGGCAAGCCGCACCCCTCGACGATCATCGCCGTGATCGGCCCCGCGACCGCCAAGACGGCGGAGGAGCACGGCCTGCGGGTCGACGTCCTCTCGCCGAAGCCCGACGTGGACGCCCTCGTGGACGCCCTCGCCGACTTCGGCACCGCCCGCCGCGCCGCGATGGTCGAGGCCGGCGAGCCCGTCACCCGGCCCTCGGAGCGCAAGCCCGCCGGTCGCCGCAAGACGGGATCGCGCTGATCGCTGAGCACGCTGACGCAGCCGGTGTGACCGGACCCCGGGTCCGGCCGCGCCGGCTGCGGCGCACGCCGACCCTGCGCCGCCTGGTGCAGGAGACCAGCGTCGCCGCGCAGCACCTGGTGCTGCCGGTGTTCGTGCGCGAGGGCATCTCCGAGCCGGTGCCGATCGGCTCGATGCCGGGCGTGGTGCAGCACAGCCGCGACTCGCTGCTGGCCGCGGTCACCGAGGCCGCCGAGCTCGGTCTCGGCGGGGTCATGCTGTTCGGAGTGCCCGAGCACAAGGACGCCACCGGTTCCGGGGCGCTCGACCCGCACGGCGTGCTCAACCTCGCCATCACCGACGTGGTCGCCGAGGTCGGCGACGCGCTCACCGTGATGAGCGACCTCTGCCTCGACGAGTTCACCGACCACGGCCACTGCGGGGTGCTGACCCCCGACGGTGCCGTCGACAACGACGCCACCCTGGCGATCTACGCCGACATGGCCCGCGCCCACGCCGACGCCGGCGTCGACATGGTCGGGCCCAGCGGGATGATGGACGGCCAGGTCCGCGTCGTCCGCGACGCGCTCGACCGCGACGGCCACACCGACGTCTCGATCCTGGCCTACTCGGCGAAGTACGCCTCGGCGTTCTACGGCCCCTTCCGCGAGGCGGTCGGCTCCTCGCTGCAGGGCGACCGCCGCACCTACCAGCAGGACGCGCCCAACGCCGTCGAGGGTGTCCGCGAGGCCCTCCTCGACGTCGCCGAGGGCGCCGACATCGTGATGGTGAAGCCGGCCCTGGCCTACCTCGACGTGATCCGGCGCGTCCGCGACGCCGTCGACGTCCCGGTCGCGGCGTACAACATCTCGGGCGAGTACTCCATGGTCGAGGCCGCCGCCGCCCGCGGCTGGATCGACCGCGAGGCCGCCATCCTCGAGACCCTCACCGCGATCCGTCGCGCCGGCTCCGACGTCGTGCTGACGTACTGGGCCGCCGAGGCCGCCCGCCTCCTGCGCTGAGGCCCGCGGACATTTCCCCGGCTGGCCGGGGAAAGGTGAACCTGGGGGGCAGAATTCCGGCCCCCGAGTGCACCTCTCACCGGGTGACCGTGGAAATGCACCCGGCCCGAGCGGTGGGGTTCGGCGGCGACTACTTGGTGTAGTTGTCGAGGCAGGCCTGCCAGGCCTGGGTGTTGAGGATCGGGACGCCGTCGAGGGTGCACTGGGTGATCGCCTGGGCGGCGGTGAGCACGTCGTCGACCGGCGCGACCTGCGTCGAGGGCAGCGTCGGCAGCGTGGGCGTCGGGATCGGGAGCTGCGGCTGGTTCTGCTGGTTGTTCTGTTGGTTCTGGTTGTTGTTCTGGTTCTGCTGGTTGTTCTGGTTCTGCGTGGGCTGCTGCGTCGGCTGCTGCTGCTGGGTGGGCTGCTGCGTCGGCGGCTGCTGGGTGGGCTGCTCGGTCGGCTCGTCGGTGGGCTGCTGGGTGGGCTGCGAGGACTGCTGGTCGCCCTGGTACTGCTGCTGCGGCGGCTTGATCGGGGAGGGGTCGTAGCCCGGCACCTGGCTGATCGGCTCGCCGGCCGTGACCGTGCTGTTGGGCACCGAGGTGAAGTCGCCGTCCATGTAGGCCTCCATGATCGCGAGGACCAGGTCGACGTAGGACTGCGAGTGGTTGTAGCGGTAGACCGCGGCCTGGCGACCGGCGTCGGTGCCGAGGTCGTCGTCGCCGGAGCAGAGGTAGACGGCGGTGCCGAGCGCGGCGTCGTCGATGTCCTGCGGGTTGCGCACGCCGTCGCCGTCGGCGTCGACACCCACGACCGCCCAGGTCGAGGGGATGAACTGCATGGGCCCGACGGCGCGGTCGAAGGTCGTGTCGTTGTCGTACTGCCCCGCGTCGGTGTCGACGATCTCCTGCGTGCGGTTGGTGCCGTCGAGGGCGACGCCGTAGATGCCCGGCGTCGTGACGCCGTCGTCGGACAGGGTGTTGCCGTTGGCGCGGCCGTGGTTGGACTCGACCCGCCCGATCGCCGCGACGAGCTGCCAGGGCAGGTTGCACGAGGAGTCGGCGGCGTTGATGACCGTCTCGGCACGCTGGTACGCCGCGAGCGCGGCGGACGGGATGCCGGAGGTCGAGGCGGTGGCGACGACCTGCTGGGCTTCGATGTCTCCGACGCCCGAGCCCGTGCCGGCGCTGTCGCCGGTGACGCTCGCGGGCGCCTCGATGGCCTGCGCCGGGATGCTGGTGCCGTCGGGGAGCGAGGTGTCGGACTGGGGAGCGGCCACGGGGGTCGGGACCTGCACGCCCACCAGACCGGCGGTGACGGCGGCCGACAGCACGGCCATCGGCACCAGTGCGGTCGCCTTCTGAAGGCGACCGAAACGCTCGCTCATGTGCTCTCTCCCCAGGGACGTGTGAGCCGGCCCCTCATGCCAGCTCGTGCACCCAACGACGACGTGTCCACCAAGTTACGCGGGAGTACGTCCGAGTGACACCCCCATGACGAGGCCGGCAGACCAGTCGTCGACGGCACCGCACGGGCCGCCCCCCTGTGTTGCCCGCCACACAGGCCCGCGAAACCGCCCCGGGCGTCGACCGGGATTCGGCCGGCCCACCGGGCCGGAGCGACAATGAGGTGTGCCCACCGACGTGCCCGCATCCGCCGCGCTGTTCGAGCGTGCGCAGGCCGTGACGCCCGGCGGGGTCAACTCGCCGGTCCGCGCCTTCAACGCCGTCGGCGGCACCCCGCGCTTCATCGTCTCGGCCCAGGGCGCCTGGCTCACCGACGCCGACGGCCGCGACTACGTCGACCTGATCGGCTCGTGGGGGCCGATGCTGCTCGGCCACGCCCACCCGGAGGTGCAGGCGGCCGTGCAGGCGGCCGTCGCCCGCGGGACGTCGTACGGCACCCCGACCGTGCCCGAGGTCGAGCTCGCCGAGGAGATCGTCGAGCGCACCTCGGTCGAGCGGGTCCGCTTCGTCTCCTCCGGCACCGAGGCGACCATGTCGGCGATCCGGCTCGCGCGCGGGTTCACCGGCCGCGACGTCGTCGTGAAGTTCGCCGGCTGCTACCACGGCCACGTCGACGCGCTGCTGGCCTCGGCCGGCTCGGGGCTGATGACCTTCGCGCTGCCGGGCACCCCGGGCGTGCCGGCGTCCTCGACCGAGCTGACGCTGGTGCTGCCCTACAACGACCGCGCCGCCGTCGAGCAGGTCTTCGCCGAGCACGGCGACCGCATCGCCTGCCTGGTCACGGAGGCCTCGCCGGGCAACATGGGCGTCGTCCCGCCCGAGCCGGGGTTCAACGCCTTCCTCTCCGACATCTGCACGCGCCACGGGGCGCTGTTCGTCAGCGACGAAGTGATGACCGGGTTCCGGGTCACCCGCCAGGGCCAGTGGGGACTCGACGGTGCCGTCGAGGGCTGGGCGCCCGACCTCGTCACCTTCGGCAAGGTGATGGGCGGCGGCTTCCCGGCGGCGGCGTTCGGCGGCCGCGCCGACGTGATGCACCACCTCGCCCCCGAGGGACCCGTCTACCAGGCCGGCACCCTGTCGGGGAACCCGATCGCGACCACCGCGGGCCTCACCACGCTGCGCCTGGCGACCGACGACGTCTACACCCACCTCGACCGCGTCGCCACGACCATCCGCGAGGCGGCCTCCGCGGCGCTCACCGACGCCGGGGTGGCCCACGTGGTGCAGTCGACCGGCACGTTGTTCTCGGTGTTCCTCACCGAGGGCCCGGTCCGTGACTTCGACGACGCCTCGCGCACCGACACGGTGGCCTACGCCGCGCTCTTCCACGCCATGCTCGACCGCGGCGTCTACCTCCCGCCGTCGGCCTACGAGGCGTGGTTCGTCTCCGCCGCGCACGACGAGCGCGCCGTGCAGATCGTGCTCGACGCGCTGCCCGACGCCGCCCGAGCGGCGGCTGCGGCCCAGCGGGCCCAGCGGACCCAGCAGGGGAGCGGCTCGTGAGCACCCCCGACACCATCGTCCACCTGCTGCGCCACGGCGAGGTCCACAACCCCGACGGCGTGCTCTACGGCCGGCGCGACGGCTTCCACCTGTCGGTGCTGGGCCACCGGATGGCCGCGCGGGTCGGCGAGACGCTCGGCGAGCGCGACATCGTGCACGTGCGCTCCTCGCCGCTCGAGCGGGCCCAGGAGACCGCGGCCCCGACCGCGCAGTCGCTCGGTGTCGACGTGGTCATCGACCCGCGGGTCATCGAGTCGAGCAACATCTTCGAGGGCGAGCAGTTCTCCGCCGGGCGCAGCATCCTGCGGGAGCCGAAGGTCTGGTGGCACCTGCGCAACCCCTTCAAGCCCTCGTGGGGCGAGCCCTACCGTCAGATCGTGGCCCGGATGATGTCCGCGGTGCACGACGCCCGCCTCGCGGCGCAGGGGCACGAGGCCCTCGTGGTCTCCCACCAGCTGCCGATCTGGACGACCCGGCTCGCGGTCGAGGGCCGCTCCTTCCTGCACGACCCGCGCAAGCGGCGCTGCACGCTCTGCTCGATCACCTCGCTGCACTTCGTGGGCGAGACGATCACGCAGATCTCCTACAGCGAGCCCGCGGGCGACCTGATCCCCGTCGCCGACCGCAACGCGACGTTCTCGTCCGGCAGCGGCGAGGCGCCCACCGAGACACCGGCCCAGACACCGGCCCAGTCACCGGCCCAGACGCCGGCCGAGACACCCACCCAGGAGAGAGGCTGACGATGCCCACCCTGCGACGCGCCCTCGCGATCGTGACCGTCCTGCTGGTCGCGCTGGTCACCGGCGCGTGCAACGAGGTCGAGGGCACCGACGGCAAGAGCTGGATCGACGGCAAGGGCAGCATCGAGACCGTGACGGCTGCCGACCGGGGGTCCCCGGTCGACGTCAGCGGCGAGGACCTCGACGGCGAGCCCCTCGACCTGACGGACTACCGCGGCAAGGTGGTCGTGCTCAACGTCTACGCCAGCTGGTGCGGTCCCTGCCGCACCGAGATGCCGACCGTCGTGCAGCTCGCGGACGCGGCCGACCCGGCCCGGGTGGCCTTCCTCGGCGTCAACATCCGCGACAACGTGTCGTCGGCCCAGGCCTTCGGCCGCGAGTACGGCATCACCTTCCCGTCGTTCGACGACCGCAGCAGCGCCGTGCCGCTCGCGCTGAGCGGTCGCCTCGGGCCCTACTCCCTGCCCAGCACCGTCGTGCTCGACCGGGAGGGCCGCCTCGCGGCGCTCGTGCTGGGCGAGGTGCCCGGTGCGCGCACCATGCAGGAGGTCATCGACGACGTGGTGGCCGAGGCGGCCTGACCATGGACGACACCTTCCGGGAGATCGTGGGCTCCGGCTCGCTCGCGCTGGCGATCCCGCTCGCCGTGCTCGCCGGGCTGGTCTCGTTCTTCTCCCCGTGCGTCATCCCGCTGCTGCCGGGCTACCTCTCCTACGCCACCGGCCTGTCCGGCGCCGAGCTCGCCGAGGGTGGCTCGCGCGGGCGCCGCGGCCGGATGCTGCTCGGCTCCGGGCTGTTCGTGCTCGGCTTCTCGACCGTCTTCGTTGCCCTCGGGGTCGGCTCGGCCAGCGTCAACCTGTGGGTCAACGCCAACGAGCGGGTGCTCAACGTCGTGCTCGGCGTGCTGACCGTGCTGCTCGGTCTGGCGTTCCTCGGCCTGGTCCCCGCCCTGCAGCGCGAGTGGCGCATCCACAAGGTGCCCGCCGTCGGGCTCGCGGCCGCGCCGCTGCTCGGCGTCCTCTTCGCCGTCGGCTGGACGCCCTGCCTCGGCCCGACCCTCGCCGCCATCCTGAGCCTGGCCTTCAACCTCGACCAGGTGCGCGCGGGCGTGCTCCTCGCGTTCTACTCCCTCGGTCTCGGCGTGCCGTTCGTGCTCGCCGGGCTGGCCTGGCACCGCGCGCTGGGCGCGGTGGCCTTCGTGCGTCGCCACCAGGCGTGGGTCGTGCGCATCGGCGGCGTGATGCTGATCGTCATCGGGGTGCTGCTGCTGTCCGGCTGGTGGCTCGAGGCCGTCCAGTGGCTGCAGGTCCACCTCGTCGGCGGGTTCGAGGTGTCGGTGTGACCGCGACCGAGACCCGCCCCACCACGCCCGCGCCCGACCCCGGGCGCCGCTCGGGCGAGCTCGGCGTCCTCGAGACGCTGCGCTTCGCCTGGCGCCAGCTGACCTCGATGCGCACCGCGCTGGTCCTGCTCCTGCTGCTCGCGCTCGCCGCGGTCCCCGGCTCGCTGATCCCCCAGGAGCGGGTCGACTCGCTCAAGGCGGGCCAGTGGAAGGAGGCGCACGAGACGCTGACCCCGATCTACGAGAAGCTCGGGCTGTTCAACGTCTACGGCTCCCCGTGGTTCGCCGCCATCTACATCCTGCTGGTGATCTCGCTGGTCGGGTGCATCGTGCCCCGCACGCTGGTCTACGCCCGCGGGATGCGCGCCCAGCCGCCCCGCGCGCCGCGCCACCTGACCCGCCTGCCCGCCCACACGGCGTACGTCTCCCACGAGGCGCCCGACGTCGTGCTCGCCCGCGCCCGGGCCGTGCTCGGCCGGCACCACCGGCTGCGCGCCGACGCCGGCGACGGCACGGTCAGCGCCGAGCGCGGCTACCTGCGCGAGGTCGGCAACCTGCTCTTCCACCTCGCGGTCCTGGTCGTGCTCCTCGGCTTCGCGCTCGGCTCGCTGTTCGGCTACAAGGGCGGCGTCATCCTGGTGACCGGCACCCCGTGGAGCAACACGCTCACGCAGTACGACGACTTCGTGCCGGGCAGCCTCTTCGACCCGACCCGGCTCAACCCGTTCACCTTCACCGTCGACGACTTCGACATCCAGTGGCTGCAGAGCGGACCGCGCGCGGGCCAGGCCCGCGGTTTTAACGCCAAGCTGGAGTACGCCGAGGGCGCGGGCGCCGACCAGGGGGCCGAGAAGGACTACGACCTCCGCGTCAACCACCCGCTGAGCATCGGTGACACCGACCTGTTCCTCATCGGTCACGGCTACGCGCCGGTCATCACCGTGCGCGACGGCGAGGGCAACGTCGTCTACTCCGACCCCACGGTGTTCCTGCCGCAGGGTCCCGACTTCTTCTCCTTCGGCGTGGTCAAGGCGCAGGACGCCCAGCCCACCGGCATCGGGCTCGAGGGCTTCCTCTACCCGACGTACGCCAACGTCGACGGCAACCCGGTCAACCTCAACGGCGACGACCTCAACCCGGTCGTCTCGATGAAGGTCTACACCGGCGACCTCAACATGGACACCGCGCAGTCGGTCTACGTGCTCGACAAGTCGAAGGCCGACACCGTGCCCGGCCAGCCCGGGCTCGACACCCTGCGCATCGACCTGTCGCCGGGCCAGACCGTCGACCTGCCCAACGGGCTCGGCAGCGTCAGCTTCGACGGCATGGAGTCGTGGCAGCGCATCCAGATCAGCCAGACGCCGGGCAAGTGGATCGCGCTCATCGGCGTGATCTCGGCCCTGCTGGGGCTGATGGGCTCGCTCTTCATCCGCTCGCGCCGCCTGTGGGTGCGCGTGACCCCGACCGACCACGGCTCGCTCGTGGAGGTCGCGGGGCTCGACCGGTCCGGCGGAGCCGACACCGACGACGTAGTCTCGAAACTGGTGGCACGGCTCCAACCGCCACCCGACGATCGACCGGAGGACACGTGACCGATCTGCAGTGGGCCGACCTCAGCAACCAGGCGATCGCCGCGGCCGGCGTCGTCTACTTCCTGGCCCTCATCGCCTACTTCGCCGAGTGGTCCTCGCTGCGCCAGGTCGACCGCGCCCGGGCAGCCGCCCGCTCGTCGTCGTACGCCGGCGCCGGCTCGGTGGCCGTCGCCACGGGGCCAGAGCGTCCGGCCGTCGAGGAGCCCCGCACCGACCGGGTGGCGATGTTCGGACGCCTCGCGCTGCTGCTGACGGGCATCGCCTGCGCCGTGCACTTCGTGGCCCTCGTCGGGCGCGGGATGAGCGCGGACCCCAACCGGGTGCCGTGGAGCAACATGTACGAGTTCACGATCTCGGGCACCTTCGTGGTGGCCCTGATCTTCCTGCTCGTGCAGCGTCGCTGGGGCCTGTCGTGGCTCGGCCCGGTCGTCACCGGCTTCGTGCTGACCCTGCTGATGGTCTCGGTCATCTGGCTCTACGACTCCACCGGACCGCTGCCCGAGGCGCTCAACTCGCCCTGGCTGGTCATCCACGTCGTCTCCGCGGTGCTCGCCACCGGCGCCTTCACCATCGGCGGCATGACCTCGGCGGTCTACCTCCTCAAGCGCCGCCGGGCGGGCAAGCCCGACACCGGCGTCTGGGCGCGCGTCCCGTCGCTGGAGCGCCTCGACCTGGTCTCCTACCGCATCCACGCCTTCGCGTTCCCGATCTGGACCTTCGCGGTGCTCATCACCGGTCCGATCTGGGCGCACCAGGCCTGGTCGTCGTACTGGAGCTGGGACCCCAAGGAGGTCTGGGCGTTCATCACCTGGGTCGTCTACGCGGCCTACCTCCACGCCCGGACCACCGCCGGCTGGAAGGGCCGCAACGCCGCGATCCTCGCGCTCGTCGGCACCGCGACCCTGTGGTTCAACTTCATCGGCATCAACTACTTCTCCACCACGAGCCAGCACTCGTACGCCGGCGCCGTGCCCGCGATCTCGACGGTCGCCCCGGCTACCACGACCGTCGGTGGTTGAGGAGGTCGCGCTAGCGACGGTCTCGAAACCACTCGGCCACCGGACCGTGGTTTCGAGACGGGCCTAGCGGCCCTCCTCAACCACCAGCGCGGAGGCTGATCAGCGGCGCAGCCGAATCTGGCCGCTGGCCTCCTGGGGAGGCTCGACCAGCGCGGCGTGGGCGGCGGCCGCGACCGCGTCGGGCAGGGGTGAGGAGGCGCCCGCGGTGACGTGCACCCCGAGCACCTCCTCGGTGGCACGCAGCCGCCCCTCGGCGTACAGCTCGTGCCACAGCCACAGCAGCTTGCCGGTGGCGCCGACGATCCACGAGCGCACCTCGAGCTCGACGCCGCCGGGCACCTCGTCGAGGTAGCGCACGTGGGCCTCGACCGTGTAGAGCGAGGAGTCGGTGGCCTCGCGGTACGCCGCGTCAAGGCCGACCGCGTCCATCACGGCCGTGGTGGCGTTGCCGAGCACCAGCACGTAGTAGGGCTCGGACAGGTGGCCGTTGTAGTCGATCCAGGCGTCCTGGACCGGCTCACGGTGGACGAGGTACGGCGCGGGCTCCACCTCAGGGCCTGCTCACGCTCGGCCCAGCGCCCGCAGCACCGCGATGACGCCCCGGTCGCGCTCGGCGACCAGGTCGTCGATGCTGCGGCCGTCGGCCTCCTCGAGGCACCCGTCCACGACCGCGTCGCGCAGCTCGGGCGTGAGCTCGGGCGAGGCGAGCCGGGTCCACGGCGAGAGCAGCGACGGGCCGAAGTGGTCGAGCATGTGGGCCATGCCGCCCTGCCCACCCGCGAGGTGGAAGGTCAGCAGCGGTCCCTGCAGCGCCCAGCGCAACCCCGGTCCGTCGGTGATGGAGCGGTCGATCTGCTCGACCGTGGCCTCACCGTTGGCGACCATGTGCAACGCCTCGCGCCACAGGGCCTCCTGCAGCCGGTTGGCGATGAACCCGGGCACCTCGCGGTCCATGGTGATGACGGACTTGCCGGCGTGGGTGAAGAACTCCGAGGCCCAGGCGACGGCGTCGGCCGAGGTGGCCTCGCCGCCGACGACCTCGACGAGCGGGATGAGGTACGGCGGGTTGAACGGGTGGCCGACGACGGTGCGGTCCGCCCCGGCGCAGCGCACCTGCATCTCGCTCATCCCGTAGCCCGACGTGGACGACGAGATCACCACGCCCGGCGGGGTCGCGGCGTCGATGTCGGCGAGCAGGGTGCGCTTGAGCTCGAGGTCCTCCGGGGCGCTCTCCTGCACGAAGTCGGCGCGGGCGCACGCGGCGGCGAGATCGGGCTCGACCGTGAGCCGGTCGACGGAGGCGCCCTCGGCGAGCCCGAGCTCGGTGAGCGCCGGCCAGGCCTGGGCGACGAGGTGGCGCAGCCGGGGCTCGGCGTCCTCGGCCGGGTCCCACGCGACGACGTCGTAGCCGCGGGCCAGGAAGTAGGCCACCCAGCCCCCGCCGATCACGCCGGCGCCGATGCAGGTGACGGTGCGGACCTCGTCCGGAGCGACGCGGGTCATCGGGGCTTCAGCCCGAGGATCTCGCGGCCCTGGTCGGGGGTGGCGACCTGGGCGCCCATCCCCTCGATGATCCCCTTGGCGCGCTCGACGAGCTGGGCGTTGGTGGCCTTGACCCCCTTGCTGAGGTAGAGGTTGTCCTCCAGCCCGACCCGCACGTGGCCGCCGAGCAGCACCGACTGCGCGACCCACGGCATCTGCATCGGGCCAAGGGCGAACGACGCCCACACCGCGCCCTCGGGCAGCTGGGCCACCATCGACTGCAGGGTCAGCACGTCGGCCGGTGCGCCGTACGGGATGCCCATGCAGAGCTGGAACATCGGCGGGGCGTCGACGAGCCCCTCGGCCACCAGCTCCTTGGCGAACCACAGGTGGCCGGTGTCGAAGATCTCCATCTCGACGCGGACGCCGAGCTCCTGGATCTTCTTCGCGCCCTCGCGGAGCATGTCGGGGGTCGAGACGTAGACCAGCGAGCCCTCACCGAAGTTCAGCGAGCCGCAGTCGAGGGTGCAGATGTCGGGCAGCAGCTCCTCGACGTGGGGGAGCCGGTCGGCGCCGCTGACCAGGTCGGTGCCCTCGAGGAAGCGGGTCGGCTCCTGGGGGTCGAGGACGAGGTCGCCGCCCATGCCGGCGGTGGTGTTGATGATGACGTCGACGTCGGACGCCCGGATGCGCTCGACGACCTCGCGGTAGAGCGCGACGTCGCGCGAGCCGACGCCGGTCTCGGGATCGCGCACGTGGATGTGCACGATCGTGGCGCCGGCGCGGGCGGCCTCGATGCCCGCCTCCGCGATCTGCTCGGGGGTCACGGGCACGTGCTCGGAGCGGCCGACGGTGTCGCCGGCTCCGGTGAGCGCGCAGGTGATCATGACGGTGCGATTCACGGGCGTTCCTCTCTGGGGTGCTGCGGGCTGGGGTGCTGCGGCAGGGGGTTGCGGGGGTCAGGCCAGCGCGTCCAGCAGGGCGTGCAGGCCGAGGTAGCTGAGGTCGCGGGCCTGCCGGTCGACCCATGGGTCGGCGTAGGGCCACAGCGAGGTCTTCACGACGACCGCACCGGAGCGCAGGTCGGTGCAGGCGAACTGGCCGCGGCTGCCGTCGGCCGTCACCCGGTGGCCCTCGTCGTCCATCGGCCACCAGTGGCGCCCGAACCCGGCGAACGACGTGATGGTGCTGGGCAGGCGGCCCACCCCGGTGAAGGGGTGCGCCGGCCGCGCCGCGTCGGGTGCGACCAGCGGGACGAGCCGCGCCCAGTCGCGCGCGCTCGCCGCGAGCCCGCCACCCGCCATCGCGACCCCCGCGTCGTCGAGCGCGACGACCGCGTCCCGGGTGCAGCCGGCCTCGCGCCACAGGGCGCTCAGGGCCTCGGCGAACGGGAGCCCGGTGGCGCGCTCGCGCGCCCAGTCGAGCACCTGCGAGTCCGCCGTGCAGTAGGTCCAGCGGGTGCCGGGCGCGACGCCGGGGCCGACCTCGCGCAGGAGCGAGCGGGAGTCGCCACCCGCGGTGAACGCCGCCACCAGGCGGGTCGCCAGGCCCTCGGGGTCGCGGTGGTCCTCGACCCAGTCGACGCCGCTGGTCATGGTGAGCAGGTCGCGGACCCGCGTGCCGGCGTACCCGCTGCCGGCGAGCTCGGGGACCAGGTTGACCACGGCCGCGTCGAGGTCGAGCGAGCGCTCGACCAGGACGCCGAGGACGGACTTGGTCATCGACGCACCGAGGAGGAGCGTCTGCGGTCCGTGGCCGTCGGCGTACCACTCGTGGACGACCTCGCCGCCGTGGACGACCACGAGCGACGTCGCCCACGTCTCGGCGAGCCAGGCGGGGAGGTCACGGACGGCGCCGGCCCCGGCGACCTCGACGTCCAGCGGCCGCGGCGACGAGGGCAGCTCGTCGCCGCCTCCCGCCGGCACGACCGCGTGCCGGCCGGCGCCCCGCACCAGGTGCGGGTCGGCGAAGACCAGCTCGGTGAGCACGGGCGTGGTCAGTCGATCCGTGGGCTGTTGCCGAGCAGGGTGCGGGTGTAGTCCTCGCGCGGGGTGTCCATGACGGTCGCGACGGGTCCCTCCTCGACGACCCGCCCGGCCTGCAGGATCTCCACCCGGGCGGCGATCGAGCGGACCAGTGCGAGGTTGTGGGTCACGAAGAGCATGCTGATGCCGCGCTCCTCGCGCAGCCCCTCGAGCAGCGCCACGATCGAGCCCTGGACCGACACGTCGAGCGCCGAGGTGATCTCGTCGCAGATCATCACGTCGGGCTCCGCGGCCAGCGCCCGCGCGATGGCGACGCGCTGACGCTCGCCGCCCGAGAGCCGGCTGGCCTGGTAGCGCAGCATCTGCGAGCCGAGCGCCACCTGGTCCATCAGCTCCAGCACCCGGTCGGTCGCGGCCGAGCCCTGGTGCAGCCCGAACAGCTCCATCGGGCGGCGGATGATCTGCTCGACCGTCAGGCGGGGGTTCAGCGAGAGGTAGGGGTTCTGGAAGATGTACTGGATTCGCTTGCGGTCCTCGGCGCTGCGCTTGCGGGCGCTGCGGGCGAGCTCGCGGCCCTCGAAGGTGACTGCGCCCTTCCAGTCGGCGTGCAGGCCGCCGACCGAGCGCGAGATCGTGGTCTTGCCGCTGCCGGACTCGCCGACGAGCGCGACGACCTCGCCGCGGGCCAGGTCGAAGGACACGTCGTGCACGACCTGCTTGCGGCCGTAGAACACGTTCAGGCCGTCGACGGACAAGATCACCTCGCGCCGGCGCGACGGGTCGGCGTCGGGCACGGTGCCGCGGTTGATGTCCCAGCTGCCGATCTCCTCGACCCGGATGCAGCGCACCTCGTGGTCGGTGGCGACCGTCCGCAGCTCGGGCACGCCCTGGCGGCACCGGTCCACGGCGTACGCGCACCGGTCGTGGAAGCGGCAGCCGTCGGGGCGGGCACCCGGGGAGGGCGTGCGGCCGGGGATGCCGGTGAGCGCCCGGGCCTGGCTCAGGTGCGGGATCGAGTCGAGCAGGGCCCGCGTGTAGGGGTGCGCCGGGTTGGCGAAGATCGTGTCGCGGGGGCCGAGCTCGGCGATCTGCCCGGCGTACATCACCGCGACCCGGTCGGCGATGTTGGCGACCACGGCGAGGTCGTGGGTGACGTAGAGCGCGCTGACCCCGTGGGTGCGGCACAGCGAGGCCATGGTGTCGAGCACCATCTTCTGCGTCGTCACGTCGAGGCCGGTCGTCGGCTCGTCGAGCACCAGCACCTTGGGCTTGGGCAGGAACGCCATCGCGAGTGCCACCCGCTGCACCTGACCGCCCGAGAGCTGGTGGGCGTAGCGCGCGAGGAAGTCGTCGTCGTTGGGCAGGCCGACCTCGGCGAGGCCGTCACGGGCGCCCTGCAGCCGGGACTCGGCCGTCCCGATGCCGCGCAGGGCCAGCAGCTCGACGATCTGCTTGCCGATGCGGATGCTCGGGTTGAGCGCGGACGCCGGGTCCTGCGGGACGTAGGCGATCTCCTCGCCGCGCAGCTGGCGCACCTGCTTCCAGGGCAGCTGCAGCACGTCGCGGTCCTCGAGCAGCACCTTGCCCGACGAGATGGCGGCGCCCGCCCGGGCGTAGCCGAGCAGCGAGGTGCCGACGGTGGTCTTGCCCGAGCCGGACTCGCCGACCAGGCCGACCACCTCGCCCGGGCGCAGCACCAGGTCGATGTCGTCGACGACGTCGACACCGGGGCGGTTGGTCAGCGTGACGCCCAGCCCCTCGATGACGAGGCCGGTGGTGGTGCGGGCGACGTGGGCGCCGGGCGCGGTGGCGTCCGAGGTGGCACCGGAGGTCGAGGTCATCAGCTGTCCCCCTTCTGGGCGGCCTGGGCCAGGCCGTCGGCCATCAGGTTGGTGGCGATCGTGAAGATCGCGATCATGAGCACCGGGGCGACGACCGCCCAGGGCTGGGTGGCCAGGCCGAGGCGGTTCTCGTTCATCATCTGGCCCCAGTTGGCCGCGCCCGGGTCGGCGGCGAAGCCGAGGAAGCCCAGGGCGGCGACCAGGCCGATCGAGTAGGTGAGCCGCAGGCCGGCCTCGGCCAGGAGCGGTCCGGTCATGTTGGGCAGCACCTCGGCGAGGATGACCCGCGAGCGCCGTTCGCCGAGCGCTTCGGCGGCGACGACGAAGTCGCGCGAGACGATGCCGAGCGCGACGCCGCGGGCCAGCCGCGAGACGCGCGGGGCGTGCGAGGCGCCGACGAGCACGACGATCACCCACGACGACGGGTTCTGCAGCGCGGTCAGCACGACCAGCGCCAGCAGGATCTGGGGAAAGGCCAGCAGCACGTCGTTGAGCCGCATGATCACCTCGTCCCACCAGCCGCCGGCGTACGCCGCGACCACGCCGATCAGGATGCCGAGCACCATGCCGAGCGCGGTGCCGAGCACGGAGATGAGCAGGATGCTCTGGCCGCCGTGCATGAGCCGGCTGAGGACGTCCTGGCCGAGGTAGTCGGTGCCGAAGGTCCCGTCGGGGGAGTACGGCGGCCCGGCGGTCTCGTTCTCGCCGAACGGCGCCACGAACGGCGCGAGCACCGCGAACAGCACCACCAGGACGGTGACGGTGAAGCCGAAGGAGAAGCGCTTCTGGCGCAGCGCCTGACGGAAGAACGACGGGCTCGAGGCGGGGGTCGCCTGGGGGGAGACTGCGGTGCTCACGACGAGATCGCCGTCCTCGCTCGGGGGGTCAGCAGGATGGACAGGACGTCGGCGACGAGGTTCACGACGACGTAGACCGCGGCGATGATCATGCTGAGCGCCTGGACCATCGGCACGTCGTGGTTGCGCACCGAGTCGACCAGCTGAAGGCCGACGCCGGGGTAGGAGAACAGCGTCTCGACGAGCACGACGCCGCCCGCCAGCCAGGCCAGCTGCAGCGCGATCACCTGGATGCCGGGCACGATCGCGTTGAGCAGCGCGTGCTTGCGCATCACCACCGGCTCGGGCACGCCCTTGAGCCGCGCGAGCTCGACGTAGTCGCTGTCGAGCACCTCGAGCAGCGTCGAGCGCACGATGCGCGAGACGTACGGCGAGACCGCGAGCACCAGCGTCAGGACCGGCAGCACCATGCCCTTCGGGGTGTCCCACGGCGAGGTGCCCGGCGAGACGATCGTGACCGCCGGGAAGATGTTGAACACCGAGGTCGAGAAGACCGCGACGAGCAGGATGCCGGTGACGAACTCCGGGAGCCCGGCCAGTGCCAGCAGCACCGTCTGGATGACCGTGTCGGGACGGCGGCGGCGGAAGTGGGCCGAGATCATCGCGATGCCGAAGGCCAGCGGGATCATCACGACCGCCGAGAGCAGCACCAGCACGAGCGTGTTGACGACGTTGGACGAGATCAGCTCGGCCACGGGCCGCTGGTTGGCCAGCGAGGTGCCCGGGTCGCCGGTGAGCAGCCCGCCGAGCCAGGAGAAGTAGCGCGAGACGATGCCCTGGTCGGCGTTGAGCTGTGCCTCGAGCTGCGCCACGCGGCCGGGGTTGGAGGCGTAGTCGCGCCCGAGGATCGCGCGCACCGGGTCTCCGAGCGCGGCGGTCGCCACGAACACCAGGATCGAGACCAGCCACAGCGTGAGCGCCGCGAGGCCGATCCGGCGCGCGAGCCAGAGGGCCCACGCGGTCGATCCGGACCGGCCTCGCGGAGGGGCGACCTCCGCGAGCGGGTCCGGGAGGGTCGCCGTCTGGGTCATCTCAGCTGACCGAGACCTTGTTGAACTTGTAGGAGCCGAGCGGGAGGTACTTGCTCTCCTCGAGGCCCTGCACGTTGCTGGCGTAGCCGTCGACCTGCTGGCGGAAGCCCCAGACGATCAGCCCGCCCTCGTCGTACTCGATCTGCTGGGCCTGCTGGAGCAGGTCGGCCCGCTTGGACTCGTCGATCTCCGCCGCGGCCTGGGTCACGAGCTGGCGGTGCTGCTCGTTGTCCCAGTGCGTCTCGTTGTAGGTGCCGCCGAGGTCGGGCGGGAAGGTCCCCACCACGGCCTGCGGGATGTAGTTGCGGGTGTTCCAGAAGTCCTGGGCGAACGGGTAGGACAGGTAGTCGTCGTCGTAGAACGGGTTCTTCTTGGTCACCTTGACCTCGACGCCGGCCGCCTTGGCCTGCTCGGCGAAGAGGTTGGCCGCGGCCGGGGCGACCGAGCCGATGTCGTCACCGGTGAACAGCTCGACCTGCAGCCCGTCGACGCCGGCCTGCGAGAGCAGCGACTTGGCCTGGTCGATGTCCTGCTCGCGCTGCGGCAGGTCGCTGGCGTACGCCGGGTCGAACGGCGCGTAGAGGTCGTTGCCCAGCGAGCCGTAGCCGCTCAGCGTCTGGTCGATCAGCGCCTGGCGGTCGACGATCAGGCGCATGGCCTGGCGCACCCGCACGTCGTCGAACGGCTTGACGTCGACGCGCATCGTGAAGGGCACCCAGGCGCCGGTGTCGGAGATCAGCGCGCCGCCGCCGGCGCCCTTGATCGAGTCGATGAGGTTGTAGGGCAGGTTGTCCAGGGTCTGGATCTGGCCGGCCTGGAGGGCGTTGACCTTGGCGTTGTCGTCGGCGAAGTCCTGGATCTGCAGCTCGTCGACGAACGCCGCGTCGCCCCAGTAGTCGGCGTACCTGCCGAAGGTGCTGGTCGTGCCGGCCTGGAACGACTCGTACTTGAAGGCGCCGGTGCCGATCGGGTTGGTCGGGTCGAACTCGCCGCCGGGGATGATGCCCAGGGTGTACTCGGCGAGCAGCGAGTCGAGGATCGCGTAGGGCGTCTTCAGCACCAGCTGCAGCGTGGTGTCGTCGACGACCTTGGTGTTGGCGAAGTCGAGGATCTGCGAGAGCTGACCGCCGGCCGAGAGCGGCTTGTCGGGGTCGGCGACCCGCTGGATGC
>Ga0325401_1001038_pt1 | contig 22538 bp, 15 predicted proteins | sample PopdelMetagenome_FD_205666 | JGI IMG/M metagenome (GOLD analysis project Ga0325401, IMG submission 205666) | Populus deltoides microbial communities from Bellville, Georgia, United States - Xylem-PdKOR-R2 | ecosystem: Host-associated > Plants > Phyllosphere > Stem > Wood/Secondary xylem | place... | reverse complement strand
ATCATGTTTTGTTTTAGCAGGTACATGGCTGCGAAGTACAGTTCGATTATATAAGAAAAATATTGTCCCTTGTGTATTAATGAACATTAAACAACACGAGTCCTTCTATGGTGCCTTGTTTTTTTTTCTTTTTTCGGCTGCGGGTGACTCTGGTTAAAATTAAAGGCACTGTCTTTTGCGTGTATTAAATGTTCTGGACTATGACCAAATCTATTTCGAGAAATCAGTTTACAGTAAGTACCATTGGAAAAATGACATTAATTTCGTTGTAGGATTTTCCTAAGCTGACAATCCTTGATGATCCGATGTTTTTAATGGGAAAAGCTAGACGGTCAAAACGCTTTGCTTACTGAATCGGTTTGAAAGGAAGCTGCTGAATACACAGACCCCATATTGGTGTCGGAACCCTAAAAGAGGCTGTTTGGGTTGACCTCATCATCGAATGCACACACAGACACACTTATTGTTAAGACAAAGAAATATTAATTACATGTTCTAGAAAAAAGAGTAATTAAAGTTAACTCACTTCTGCCCAAAAACACGTTTACCTATGTGTGAAAAGCCTGGTTAGGGGTAGTGTAGAAAGTGGATTCCAACTCCATGTCATGTGACTCAAGCTCGAATATCTTTATCATCCCTACGTATATAAGGACCCCATGAAAAAAATAATGCATGGCCAAATCAGAAACTCCATGATTTGTCTCTCTCCCCCTCACCCCCATCTCTCCCTCTCGCGTATTAACTGTTGAGGGGATTGTCGTCTGGTTCGATGTCATTCAGGAGAAGCTCAAACATAAACGTAATATTGAATGATTTCGGACCAGGCTTCATTCCCCCCAACAATGTTTGATTAGCGTTCACAGAATGGATTGAGGTTTTTTATGCAAAGCACGCATGATGGTCTTCCTGTCTTTGATTTCTCTGGTCCATTGTAATTAATTTCTTATCATGTTTTTCCTTGACTGAGCATATGTTTTATGTAACAGGGTTTAATTAATTCAATCTTCTCCATGGTAGTCCTCGGTTAGATTCAGATAAGGGATCCTGCAAGTAAATTAAGGTTGGTGTTTTATTGTCTCGATCGATAATAGTATTTAATTTTGCACGAACTATTTTTGTGTTTTTCTTTTCCTCCGATGAAGAGAACACACCTCAATGCTAATTCAGCAATCAGAGGCGGCAGTTGGTATGATTTCAGTTCCAATCTCTTGTTCATGTCTCCAGCATGATTATATCTTAGAGAATATATTTTCTGTGTATGCGATATATATTCAGGAACCAGGGGAGCAAGAAGAAGAAAGTATCCAAATTTAGTTTCCAAGCTTGGCTTTTTAAGTGTTTTTGCCTCGTTTAGTTTCATATGATCTTCAGCGGCATCACCATTAACTTCTCATTTGTACCAGGTGGGTCAGATATATTAACTCTTGTGGGTCAACTTTAATAAATAAAATTAGAACTACCATAACTGGGATCAGATTTACATGTGAAGCTCATTATTTCTGGTGGGTCAGATTTGTTTGATATTGTTGTCATGTACATGTATATATGTGTGTGTTTGTGAAGAGCAACTGCAGCTTCATGTAAGGATTGGCAATGGATATCCATTTCAATGTGTACAAAAATTATATATTCATACCTTATCTATCAATATCAATATTCGGATCTGACAATATTTCGGACAATATTCATCGAGTTGGGATAAGATTAGACTATCCCTAACTCCATGGGCGCTTTAATCACGAGGATTGTAATGAAAAAAGAATCAAATCATGTACAAAGTCTAAAAATTAATTAGGGAAGGTGAACAAGCAGTTGTTTTGTACTGCTAATTAATTACATGATATCACGATATAATTGATGATTAATGAGTTCAGCTTGGTATCCATGCTAGCTCTGATCCTCTTCTAAAGATCACATGTTAATTTGAGGCCCTTCTTTATAGGGAAAAAGAAGAAGAAGCATGATGTGACGATAGTATCATGTTTGTTAGTGTAGAAATAACATCTTTTGTTGGGATTCTCATGTTGAAAGCAGAAAAAAATTGAAATTGAAAGATTCGAAGCAATCGAAGAACTGCTTGGTGCGATGTGAAAGGGATGGAAAAGGGAGATGAAAGGGGGAAAAGTTCAATTAGTTGATGATAACCTGTAGAGAATCTGCTCTGCTTATGCGCTACGTACCAAAATTGTGATGCAACTCCTTTTCCATGCATCAATATTGAAGGGCTCCTACTCCTACTTGCTTAAAGTCTAGGGTTAGGGTTACCAAAGAACAAAAATTTCTCTCTTTACCTTTCCTTTTATTATTATTATTATTATTACTATTATTATCGTCCCTGTAACATTTTTCTCCAACTAATTTTTTCCAGAAATTTCTTCGCATGCCCCATAGGATGGCCGATATGGGTTCGAGTTGAGAAATCGTGGCAAAGCACCCCATCTTTTAAACGAGTACAAGGCAGGGATGGAGAGAAGTTTGAGAATATATATTGCATCTTGAAGTCATCAATTAATTAGACAAGCAAAAAAAAAAAAAACAATAAAATGATTTAGAGTTAATAAATATATGATGGTTATTTTTTTCTCATGAATGTAAGAGGATTTTAATTCGTATAAGATATGTAAATTGGTTTTTTATGTGTTCTATCTCTCTTTATATTATAAATATATCTAATAGTTATGGCTTGAGTATCATTAAATTTCTCAATTAAATTTATTATTATTATTATAATTATTAATGTGGGTGCTCGGACCAACTTGCACGTACTTCAACTAATCCCACGAGCCTTGAAGCTAATAACCATGTAAGCCTCTAGTGACCTCTCAACTAAAATTTTTGTATCTTAATTTTGGAGCTTTTTATCTTAATTTATTTTCTAAAAATGATTTGTTATTTTATTTTATGTTTCTATTTTATTACATAACATTAATATAATGATTAATGATTCAAACTATATATATTTCATCGTAAATCTTAAAACTTACAAGATTTTGATGTAAGTTGATACATGCATATTCATCCATTGGATATTGGTTGAAATGAGTTAAGGATGTAAATGATACATGATTCAACTATTATATTATCATAAACTTTTAATTAATTTAAGGGGATTTGATAAATATTGATGATATAAATTCCTTGTCCCTTTTTCTTGTTTCACTTCTTAATAAAAAAATATATATTCAATACACCTCTTAAATCAAGTTAATTAAGCTTGCAACATGAACTTTTAATTAGTTTAAATAAAAACAATATATAAAAAGCAAATATATGATAAGAAATCTTGTTCTAAAGTTTCCAATTTAAAAACGTTAACATATTAATTTCACTCTTCTGAAACTTCATTAACATATGTCGATCTATAGCTTTCATATTTAACACAATATAATTAGCTAATAGCTTAACTCTTGTGTTAGCATGGTGTTTGACATTACCATTCTATTATTTTTTGAATTTTAAATTATTTTTTTATTTTTGTATCATTTTAATAAACTGATATTAAAAATAATAATTTTAATATATTTAAAGATTAAAAAAAAAACACTTCAAAAGACACTACATCAAGTGTTCAATCAATGGAGTAATTATTAATTCTTATGATTTTAGCATCATACATGGATATGGACACAATCTTTAAATGTGACTTAGTTTAGGCAAAGACGCAATGTCACGTGACTTGCATCTTAAAGTGATAAACGGAGTAACAATTCTCTTACTCCTTTTTTGACTTGGGTGCAATGATGCTTCAAAAAGCATTCAACAACTAACACAAGAAACCATTCAAACTAGTGACTTTTTTTTTTTTTCATGGAAAAAGATAGAGACTTTAGGGCAACACGATCACATATCTAGGAGACCCACTGGAGAGCTCGGCTTCCCCAAATCATCTTCATTTAGAACAAAATCTACCATAAAACAGAATTATCATTCCATGATTAATGCAACTCTAACCTCGCAAGCACTAATTAAGGTGCATATCCAACATCTTGGCTTCCATATATATATATATATATATATATATATAAGAGAGAGAGAGAGAGAGAGAGAGAGAGAGAGAGAGTTGTCTTGTAAGGCCTTGAATAATTCCGGCAAAAGGTTGGCAACAGGCAATCATGGAGAAAAAATCTACAGGGCCCTCGGGATTGATTTTGTCACGTACGTACTGAACATGCAACTTCACGAAGCAGGTAGAGAGGCCAAATGAAAAGGCAATTACCATCCCTCTCTGGTCAGTACAACAGTAAATTCCTCCCATTGTAACAGCAAGAATTCTTGTGATCTAATTCGTGTTCCAAAAGCTTACTCAAGGATTCATGGTTTTTTCTCAGCTGATCATCCAAGCATAAACCTAGATCAGAGAATACTGAATTCAGCTAGCATGCCAAGCACAACCGAGAGGGAAGGTAGTGCGGGGAAATATTCGAGGATGTGGGTCATGTATACAGGCATCTGATTATTAAATGCTACTTTTGTGATCATTGTCAGAACAACTTTAATTCCTGAAATGACAAGAAAAGGTCTTTAAATGATTTGGATCCAAAATTCATTGGAAAGAGAGTGGGAAAGGAAGAGAGGGATATAGGCAGTTAGGCAAGCAGGTTAGGCTCAGATTCTTTTGAAGATTTTGCATGTCCCCTTGTGTTGCCAATTTTCATCCCATCAGAATAACTTGAAAGAAAACTGTTACCTTCTCATGTGAGCTTAACATGTGTGAACACCACCAATCCATCTCCTGTTCGTTGTCGAGGTGCCAACTGTTTCGGGTTGGCATAAGTTCCAAGTTTCACTTCATTACTCTTCCACTGGTGTCACTCTCGAAACCAAAACTGAATAATTTTCTAACAGTTCCCCCTCTCCTGTAACATGAGTTGGTATTTCTACGCTCAGCAATCACCATACAGTGCACTGAATAATATTCAAATAAGAGACTGACCAACAAAATCGTGATACCTAATCCAAAAAAGTGTGGTTAGCTGGGAATCATGCATCACAAGAAAAAGAAGAAGAGGGGACACCATCAAAGATCGACTTTAGCTTACCTTGTAGCCAATTTGATTATCGTGGTCCTTCAAAACATCCCCCGTTTGATGTATGATGAGTCGCCTTACATGACCTTATAACATGACCTCATCCTCCCATGGTCCAAAAACTTAAATTCCACGTTACTAATAGTGCTCTCCTCAAGTCCTTGTATGAAAAGGATCTCTCTTACTCAGGATCTCTCTTACTCCTATCCAATATAGGATTGTAGCTTCACATAGGATCGTAAGCTAAATCCAAACGATATCTCCTTGGAACCAAACAAATTCCAATGACTACATAGAGAGTTGCATAATCCAATGGAGTGACATGTACGTGTGTTCATTCTCTGTTACTGCTCCCTGTTACCAGCTTCAACCAGACCAAAACATCAATTGATGCTCCGATAACTTGTAGAAAACTCTCTCTTGAATTTCTTCATGAATTTGACATATCAGAGCCAACACCGTCTAACAGTAAAATCTAACAATAACCTCTCAGCATGAAGAAATCACTGTCTTATAGAAGTATTATGTGTGATTTTTACAACTAGCCAGAGTGGTGTAAAAAAATGCAATTCGAGAATCAGTTGCAGAATTGGTAATCGACAGCCCAATAATCCAACGATCAATAAATCACTTAATCACTTAATAATGCATCCTTCAAAAGCAACATTTTTTACTCCTTGGTGTTTTCAGTGAGCTCTGTCTGAATGCTCCAAAAATTCTCATCAATATGCACTCATATTCACTGACATAGTTGATGTCACCTGGCATAAGAGGTACAGTGGTTGTTAGCATCTCCATGCATCTGTTCATGTTGCCAAGCGATAATTTTTGGTAAGAAGAAAATTGATTTCCAGCAACATTATAGATTATTACAAAATCCCCAAGCTTGAAAGGTCTGTGACCTACCTCAAACTAGCATGATACTTACTCAATCTAAAAATTTGTGGTGTTAAGAAGAAATGCCAGCTATGCATGTCCAGGCTTCAACTTCTGTTATGATTAAACATCTCAGTTCAAGGGATTCAGTGCCAGCCATGATATAAATCAGAACTTGAAGCCGCGCCTCAATAGTTCAAATTCCTCTCTGATAAACTTCACCAAATTTACCCCATCATGGAAGCTTTCACAAATAATTCAATCAGATGGAACGACAGCGGCAGGCCATGGTTCTGTAAGTCTACTAAAGTTTTCTTCAGCCAAATGACAACTAGCATTAATCATGTCAACTTCTGTATAAGCTCTTGAGTAGTAAATGAAGGAAGCAATTTTACACATCAATGGTAGTTTTCATCCTTTGAGAGTAAGTCCATCACTTTTAACACTGTGGATGCATCTGGTGACAGGTTTCTTGCTTTCATCTTATGAAGAAATTCGGGTACCTTTCATGTCTCATTATTTTGGAAGAAACCAGCATGACCTGACCACATTTGGAGTACAATTTTTGTCCTCCAACTCCACTAACAGGTCCTTGGCCCTTTCCATTTGGCCTTCTGTACAAAGTCCATGTATCATGATAGCGTATGTTACAACAGCAGGCTTTAAACCTTTATTAGGCATTCTGTAAAATAGGTCCCATGCAGTTGCAAGCTTCCCTATTTTGCATAAGCAATTAATAAGGCAGTTAAGGATTTCAATGCTCGATTCAAACTTACAATTTTCTAAACTATGAAACAGGCCCACTGCCTCTGAAAAACAATTGTTCTTGCAAAGCCCATCCAGATAAACATTATATGTCGTCACATTAGGTACCAGGTCATGAAGTCGCAGCTTCAGAGCATTTCAATCCTTACCTGCAAAGTATTGTATTTGATAATTATTGGTCTAATCCCTTCATCACGCATTTCCCTTTAAAGGCGCATAGCTTCATCTACCTTCCGATTTTTGCAGTACCCATTTATCAAAGAATTATAGCTGACAACATTACGTTTACACCCCTTATTTACAACAGAAACAAAGAATCCTCCCATCATCAATCATGCCAGCCAAAAAGTAGATGGAATAAGCACAATCATCAGGTTCTATACCTCTATGAACCATAAGTTCAAACAATTCACGTACTTCTTTCATCTTCATGGGCTTGCAAAGCATATCTGCCAGCACATTGAATGCCACCACATTAGGCCACATACCTTAATCCATCATCTCAGCAAACAAACCTTTATCCTCCCGCTCATCCATAGAACACAAATAATGCATCAGAGAGCTATACACGACCACATCAGGACAAATCCCTCTACCCTTCATTTGCGGAAAAAGCTCTTTTGCTTCTCCAATAAGTCATCCTTACAAAGACCATCAATCGTACTGCCATGACAAACTAAATTAGGCCACAATAAATACCAAATTAACCATTCCCACTAAGCATTTATTCATGTAAATTAAGAGCAACACTCGTATTTCCAGTTCAACACAACCCATTAATCAAAATTTCATAAGTAACCACATTAGGCCAACAACCAAACAAACCCATTTTCTTAAACAACCCAACAGCCTCACCAATTTTATCATCCACACACAAACCCTTAATCATAGAACTAAAAGTCACAGCATTTAGCCTAAAACCCCTCCCAAAAACTAAAAGACCATCACTAGCCCTCTTTACATTACAAAAACAATTAATCAAAGTATTCAATGTAATAAAATCTGTCAAAAACTCAACTGAGTCCATTATTTACAAAATGAAATGACATCAAAGTAAAAAAAAAAAATACCAAGTGAACCTACCGAAAGATTGAATGATGACATTGAAGAAGTGGGGTGCGTGTTAATCATGTGATCAAAGAAGTGAACTGCTTCATTGAGAGTGAACTTACCTGACTTGCAGTTTTTCTTGAGGAGTTTTTGAAGTGGGGTATTGGTTTTGAGTGTTAAAGATTGCAACTTTTGGCAAAGTTTTGGAGTATGAAGTGAGTTCTTCATTTGATTTTTGGGATTTGAAGAAGTGGGTTTTTGTGGGTTACTGAAGAAGAGGGATAAGAGTTTGCCTATTGAAGAAGCATTTGGTCTTGATGATGATACATAAGCAACAGAAGGTGAAGAAGAGGGTAGGGCTTTGAGAACCATTTGGAGGGGGTTTTGTTTGCTTTTTTGGGATTTGTAGAGCCGGGAAAATTGAAGATGAAAATTAATGCACGAGGAATTTAGATCCGAGTACCCAAACGGGCAAAACCCGGATTTTAAAGCTAAATTCGGATTGTAGATACTTCTCTCTTGTAGACATAGAAGCCTGTTACATGTGTCACCACTCGATTTTATTGTGATGGAAATTCAGGGAGCCTTCCTTCGTCGCTTTTATCGGTGTCTTCAAAGGAAAAGCAATGCAAATAACGTTGTTTCATGTTTTCACAACACGAAACCAAACAGAAAATTCTCTTCCCTGGAGTTCTAAAACATGCCGAAAGGTAAGTCTTAGAGGACAAAATCTGGTCATCTTCTTAGTCTCTAGTAACTAACAATGGATAACAATTGCATGAAACGTTTGTTTACTCCTTGTCTCTATATTATTATTCTTCAGATTACACCAGCAAACAAACCTACCTTATCATGGCGGCCTCTTCAATAGGCTTGATCGTAGCGGCTGTTCATTATCGTCTCTGGAAATTGAGGGATCGAAAGATCATCCCACGCCTAAGACCATCAGAAGCTGGCCGTGCCGAGAAGCTTGAGAGCTTCCCCCATTATGTAGGTAATTATTATCTGATTCAACGATAAAAGAATACATCAAATCCATTTTGTTTCCGCAAAACATTTGAGTCATTTTCAATCATTATAATCTGTCGAGCAGCAAGGCAAATGGGGTTTGCAGATAGGAGAGAATGCCCGCGTCTATGCAGGTTGGCTGCTGAATACATCCGAAAATGTGAAGGGTGTGAGGAGGACATTTATGCATTCTTTGCTCAAGAACCTGATGCCGATTCACTCTATGTAACGCTGGTAGAGGAGTTTGAGCGGTGCATTCTTAGTTATTTTGCATTTCATTGGAGCCATGCTGATCTTTTGACTAGTCAGGTAAATGAGATGTGTTAGACTTGCACATATCGTCTCCAGAATCTCAGTTTTCTTGCTTTCTAACCATCGATTTTAGGTTTTGAGTTCTGATCCGGAGCCCAAAAGGAAGCTCAAACAAATTGTCATGGCTGCAACTCGGTGAGTAATACTTTAGTTAGGAATAGTCATAGTATCAATGTGATTAATTATGTCAAAACAGAAGCCGGCAGGAGAGTTGCTGAACAGATATGACATCGAACACAACGAGAACTCAAAAACTACATAATCTTTCTGGCTTCAGATAAATGTTATGGACACAACTGCCAAACGATCAATCGCGTTATAATCGAGTTAAAAGGCCTCGGGATATATATCAATATTCAATAATAATTGGCAGAAGCAAAATAACCAAGTTTCCTTCTCTTTCTTGTTTAGGGAACAGACGTTTGAGAGGGTGACAAAAGATTTAAAGGTTGCTAGGGTGTTCAGTACATTGCTGGAGGAAATGAAAGCTATGAGACTTGCATCAAATGATGACTCGCAATGTACAGAGGTAATGGCCCCAGTGGCCCACAGTGATAGAAGTCCAGTCCTCCTCTTCATGGGTGGTGGCATGGGAGCTGGGAAGAGCACGGTGCTCAAGGACATTCTCAACGAGTAAGAGCATGGTTCTTTTTGTTATTATCGCTCGTAGAGTTAAATGAATCGTTAAGGATTTTATATAACTTAGTATACACATTCAAAACAGCACAGAGAAAGATCAAGTTGAATAGTATTTCGGTAGTTTAAACACTTCAAAAGTAAAATTACAATCAGGAAAGGCAAAGAAATACTTAGAATTAGCTCAAATGAAATGTCTTGATCCCTCCAAACAACAATGCCATAGAAAAATAGGTGCTCTTTTTTCTTTTCTTAGCTCTCAAAGTTGGTGAACAATTGTAGGGAGAAATAACACAAGCTAACATATATTGTTTCAATGAATTGAGAACAGGCCATTCTGGGCAGGAGCAGCAGGGAATGCAGTGGTTATCGAGGCCGATGCCTTCAAAGAATCAGATGTCATTTACAGAGCCCTGAGCTCTCGAGGACATGTTGACATGATCCATACGGCTGAACTGGTGAGATAGAGACTCCCCCCACCTTAGAGAGATCCCAAAGCGAAACCTTTCTATAAACGTCTACGAAACTAAATTTGCTATCTTTATGTCATCAAATTGCACATAGAAACAATTCCAGATCTCAAATGTTTAATATTTTAGGATGCACGAGTCCTAGCCAATTCACACGGTAAAATTCCAACAGCATGAGGACACTATTTATCTACCACAAAATTGTCCAAGCTCCCCTTGCATATCAAACCCTTCTACAAGTAAAACTCTTCCTTATCATAAGCATCACTCGTATCTACTGTAATGCCCAGTATTTTCCTGTCCTACTCAAACTATTCTGGTAGTATCATTGGTCCTATTTTATATCTTGAGGTCTTTAAACTTATGATAGATGTTCTCTGCTCTTAAGAATCGATCCAAGTATGAGTTGATCCTATCAGTTATCAGTTCTTATATACTGTCACATGCATAGGTCCAGCGGCCACAATTGGGATAAAACTACAGGCACAAAAGTTTGGAATTCAAGCATATGCTTGTGAAGTTAACATACTTCAACCTGAACCTTCAATGGTGCCAGTTCTAAATAGTATTTGAATATTGTGGTTGCTTCATAATAGGAAGGAACTGAGTTTTTCTTCTTCTTTTCAAACAGGTGCACCAGTCGTCTACAGATGCAGCATCTTCTCTCCTGGTGACAGCATTGAATGATGGGCGGGATGTAATTATGGATGGCACTCTCTCGTGGGTACCATTTGTTGTGCAGACAGTAACAATGGCCCGAAATGTCCACCGCCGACGTTATCGCATGGGAGCTGGTTATAAGGTTGGTAAAGATGGAGCTGTAACTGAGGACTACTGGGAGCAAATTGATGAAGAACAATCACTACAAGAAGGATCCAAAAAAAGAAAACCATACAGGATAGAGCTGGTCGGGGTGGTTTGCGATGCTTATTTAGCTGTTGTCAGAGGTATAAGGTGTGTAGCAAATTATTACAGTGCAATGGTCTAACGCTTCCAGTTTTAATAACATAATGAGCACGAAGTTTTTATTCCTGAGGTGACATATGATGGTGTTTTGAGTGTTTTCAGGAGAGCTATAATGTGTAGAAGAGCTGTTAGGGTGCAATCACAACTGAAATCCCACAAGAGATTTGCAAATGCATTTCTAACATTCTGCCATCTGGTTGACAATGCCAGGCTTTATTGCACCAATGCCCTGGAAGGTCCACCTAAGGTACATAAACTCTTCCTCTGACTTCACTCATTTCTGGTTTTTTAAGCTTTTAACAAGGACACAGACTGTAGCACACAGGGGCAATCCAAACACCATACAAATAAACTGCAGAGACCTGAGCCTGAGTTAGGAATTAGGGGACTTGACTAGAAAGTTGCTTGTCAAAAAAAAAATTTACTGGATGCTCATAGGTTGTAGGCCATAGTCGACAAAAACCACAAAACTGAGTTGAAGTTAATCGCAAACCTGAACCTATCAAACTGTCAATGGCAAACCTGGTTAAAGCTCAATCTCAACATGAAGAAGACATAGCTCAGTTATTTCAAGTTCCAAGAGAAACATGCATAAAAGATATAGATTATGGCTGTCAGGTTTAGACCTTGACGAAAAAACAGTTCCACTGGCAATAGATCAAATAGGGCTTCATGAAAAGAAATACTAATACAGCAATCTTTGTGAAGTTGATAGGATGGAAAGACAAGGACAAGACTCTGCTGGTTGATCCGGATGAAATAGACTGTTTAAAAAGAGTGGGCAGCTTGAACGAGGAAGCAGAATCTATTTACGAACTTTACAAGCACCCTAATCCAGCTTGTGAAGATGGTTCAATTTGGAAAGACATTGTATTATCACCATCAAGGTTAAACATTCAAAAGGAGTTAAAGTATTCTATCCAGAAAGTTGAAAGACAATGATAAGTTCAAAGTAGAGGGAAGATGAAGTTCCAAGCTTCTTAAAAATTCAAGGGCCCAAAGATTGAAGCTGATGAGAGTCTAAATTTTTGCATGTTTACAGCTGAGGAAAGTATAACACGGGTTTACTTAAATATGACTGGGCTAATATGAAGAAATTCGTTCATTTTTTATTTTTTATTTTTTTTGTGGCTAAGCTTAGAATTCTATTGCTAGGAAAGCACAGGTCAAAACACAGAAAATGAAGATACATCAATATTTTTACTGGTGTTAAAGGATGTATCAGATGATTAATTACACGAGATCTTCTGTACTGGAAGTCAGACACTTGTAGCTCTTGAATTACCTTCCACTAAGAATCTAAATGATAATTTCATGAATGAAGATTTTTTGATGCATTACGTCACTCAAAACAATAATTCTTAACTCGTCAATAGTAAATCCTGACCCAGCAAAACCGATGTATTGACGTTCCTTTATTTTATTATTTTGTAAAACAGATCACCTAGGATATTCCAAATATGAATAAAATTATTTTATTTCTTAGATCACAAACTTCAGTGACTTGTATTATCTAATCCAACGCTTGTCATCTTTTAACATCAACAAATATTTGTAACAATATTCCTCAAATTTGCTACCAATTTTGGTTCGCCGCTTCAGCAAACTATGTTCTTGTAACCTTTTTCAGACAGAATAAGATTAACTTCCGGATTACTGTTACCTCCCAATTTCCATACCCATCATCAACATTTATATAAAATAACCAATGTGTACTTTTGAGGAAGTCTCAGGCACGGGTAAATCCTTATGATTTTACTTTTGAATAGACAGCAGTATATAAAATGAACTCGATGAGTGCAAGTCATAGCGAAAGTACATGTAAGTCTACATTCTACAAAGGTGTGTAGTCATAAATTGAACATTAGCAACCTAAAACTATATACAAAATAACCAATGTGTACCTTCTGTATATCAAATGGAATCCACGGTTCAACATTTCAAGTGGTGCTTGGATGCTGAAAAGTGAAGCCAAACAGGCAAAAAGAAATAAAAAGAACAAGAAAACAAGTATTAGAAAATAAATTAGAGAGAGCAGAAGCAAAATGACCAAGGCAAAGTGAAAGGCAGGTGTAAACTAGTGACAGAAAAATGGCAGAGGATACCCATAAATAGAACAATCCAAATCTCTGTCTCACGAGCATAGGCAAAACTTTTCCCCACAGTTGGAGAATTAATTATATATCATGTTAGGAAGCCAGATTCCAGTTATAGAACCACCAGAACGGTCATAATGACTTCCCAACAGTCAGATTAGTAATATAAAGTCATCTGCATGAGAGAGTGATCTCTTTTGAGTGAGTGACAAGTTCCTAGTGTCAGCAACATGAGTAGTAAGAAGTCTTTCTTTATGAACGCTTGATTCATAATTTGCAGTCTTCTTACCTATTTATGGCCAACGAGCCTGGTTCATCTGTTCTGGAGGCATCCACACAGTTTGAAGACATAAGGCTACTGAAATCATGTAAGCGAAGAGAAGAAACACCATGAGTGGCCATGCTCTGATGATCATTTGCAAAACAAGCTGACATATAAAATTCATCCAGAAATGGAAGCTCGAGGGTAATCTTTTATGAAACCAGTCCAAAACATAAACACTCTGATGGGTTAATCTAGACTTACAATTAGTCATAGGCAACCATATCATTCACTTCCTCTAGCCACACATTAATCATCATGTTAATTACCACACAATCATGGAATTCTTTGATCATTCAAAATAATTAACTATATATAAAAACGTATGGAAGCAACCAGTCTCGCAAGTTGTTTACTAAAAAAGAAAAGGAAAATTCTCCATCCTGAGTCTTGTACTATTAGCATTTCAGGAAATATGGTTTTATATAAATGCAGATGAATGAACCTGTGGGTACATGGGGGGGGAGAATGAAAATTCAAGTGGATTCCTACCTTACAATTTTGAACATTTACCGTATCACCATATGCATACAACGCTTTCAACAGTCCAGTCTGCAATATGCCAATGTCCAAAACCTTTTGGGAACGTGGAGTTAAGTCCTGACTTCATATGATTCCCAGGAATAAGATGTGCAGCTTTATTCAAAGAGTCCTGCACAATTATCCAGACAAAGGTGTCACTTAGAACAAGGAAGTTCAATTGATGTATGTGACATCAGACATCATTGAAAGAAATCGTAATGGGTGGGAACAAAATCAAGAACTTACTGCTCAGTTCTCACCTTGAATTAGTAACGTTTTCATTCTCTAGAATGATTTTATCCTTATGCCCACTTTACTAACAATCTATTTCTTCACAAGATAGAACCATATACCACGTTACAATGCTGTTATATAGTTGTCTCATGAAATCTTTCCTTCAATTTACTGCCTATTCAGCAATCAAAGAACACCATAGAAAAATGACTGTTCTTCGTTCATATACCCCTATAATAACAATTGACATAGCAAGTTAAAACAAGGCCGCATATTGTGACAAGACATGCAATTTCAGTAATATGGCAGCCACAATCCAGGAAAGGGAAAGAGAAAGGAAATAAGGATACGTGGTTCTGGAGAAGAACAGATGTCAATTAGATAAGTGTTTGGGAAAGGAAATTATCACAACATACAGTTAAAAATCATCCATGGCAGCTATGAAAGATTATAAAAGAAAACTAACAGCATCATGATTAGTGTTCACAAATAATTATGCAGACAGCTCCAACACTATAAAATGTGAGGGAAAGTATCTTAAGAGGAACTTAACAAGACGATGAAATAATATACTGTAGCAGAAGAAGAGAGAAGAACAAAAGAATGAAAGATGAATATTCTTCAGCAAATTACCAGAAGAGAAGACACATTTTCCAGAACTTCATTTGGAATAGAAGATATCTCTCTCCTGTGCAGTTCTTATTCAGCATGTCTAAGTGTTTGTAAGATATTTAAATAAATATGTACTACTAAAATACCACCAATACAGAAGCACTCTCCTGTTGCATTTCTAAAATGACCACCAAATCATGTTTCTCCAGCGAAGTAATATATCAGCATTTCGCATTGACAATGATTATTGAGCAAATGCACAAGTGATGAATCCAACCTCTCAAAAAAGCTTAAATTGAAGATTTTTTATTTATTTAGTATTGCATCATATGCAAGGAAAGTATTACGTTCAGCGACTATCTAAATGGTAAGAAGAAAAAAACTGCTAGGTATCAACCAATCCATTAAAAAAAATAAGTATACCCATTCTTTGAAGAAAGTTCGTATATGCAAATAATAGATTCTTCAGACAGCTGTAAGATATTCTGTTATAATGAGTCGAATAGCTTATATGAACAAAAGGAAAACATACTGGCATACGAAAACTCATTGCTCATCAATTCTCACTCGATGTCTAAGTGGTTCAGTTCACAAACAATGATGACAATAGTAATAACAATGATGACAATAGTAATGCCATAACCAGCAAGCCGGAAACCATGACGAACCCTATTTCACCATGGAGCTCGGTATAGGAAATTTTTTAAAGAAAATATTGACCATTGATTATTTACATTCACAGTCTTCTACCTGGTCCTCCCACACAGAAGCAAAGGATTGAGCACTATCCAGGGGCAAAAGTTTCTCCTGTCCACAAATGAAGAAAGTAAATAAGCAAGTAAAAAAATTGATCAGCTGAACATAATAGGAAGGCGTATGAGAACACCAATAACCTTCCAAGATGGTAACATCAGATCTAAGTTCACTAATGCATTATTACTCGGCATTCAAGAACCAACAACCCTCTGGTCTCTATTTAATTGTCTAGAACACTATGTATTGCCAAAATTAATTATCATTGATCAAAAAGAAAAAACACCAATGCAAGAAAGTTGTTGAACTGATTACCAAGGATATCCACGGAATAACCAAAGGGTGTACAATACTATTTTAAACTACATTGGAAAATCGCTGTTACACTTGCATATCTGAAAAAAAATGCTCCTATAAAAATCTACATCCACTAGCCAACGCACAATCAAGTTCTGAATCCCATGCAAACCACTTAAAACTGCTAGCAGGAAATAGGAAGCCTGATGAAGATCAACATCAATCATACCACATTTCCTACCTGGATTTGATCTCTGTCAAGTGAAATTCTGAGAGGTAGATTTAGAAATCAATGTTACCCTTCATGTTTTTGCATGAAATGACTACTCTTGATACTTGAACTCACATTTTCGTGCATGCAAGCCCAAGACGTAACCATTGCACTAAACAATGATCCCTAGAAAAATACCATGACTATATACCAGAAATTCTTGAGCCCTCAATGCAAAGTTTGCATGTCCCAAAATTCAAATTGTGGTTGAAACTATCAAGATTTCAAAACATCTTCCGATGTATTCAAATGCCAGTAATATACCCTAAAATCCATGAAGTTTTACCCCACTTGCTCATCCCCAGACTTCTTTTTTTAGTATAATCTCAACCTGGGATTTTATTTCCAGAGATTATGAGTGACATCACAATTAAGTGGATGAGTTGTTTTCTAATCTTATCAGCAACGGAGCACATTTTGTGTTACGTTTCTAAAGTAACTGATCTAGTTAAGAACTTCTAAATCTGGTGTGTGGCTTGAAAAGGTGTCACTTTCTTCTGTGCCTCCTCCATAACAAAGTCATCATAATTCAACACATAGCAAAGTTCTTAGCAGGCATCCCAGGTGCCATCTATAATTTCATCATCTGATGAACACCAAATGGAAAGTAAAATAACCATGTGAAGAAAAAATGGAAAAAAAATTTCCTGCAAAAAAAAAATACTGGCAACCATCCAGAATGGACTAGATTGCATCAAATCAAAGTAGAATCGGCATAGTTAACATTCAATACCAGAGTCTCCTAAATTCTTTGGCAGAAATGGTTAATTATTTGTTAGCAAGTTTTGAAATAAAGAATGGCTTTGAAAGAAGAAACAAACAATGTCATGTTTATATTTAAAACCTCAATTGAATGTGAAGAGATTACACATTCAAAACCTTTAATTGTTTCCCAAACCTTGGGAACCGAGTGTGCTTAAAAGTCAAAACACCAATAAGCGCAAGTGATTCATAATCATACACGGGCTTGGTGGTGAAACATTGCAATGAAATGATAGACAAATCTAGCAGTGGTTGGTGAACAAATGAATAGCAGTGAATCTAAAAATAATATCAGCAGCATTTCTGCTCTGTGTTAGCAATGAAGTTCTCATCATACATCTACAAAAGGAAGCCAAAAGAAAATATCTGCTAGAGGGTTCTATTTCGATGTTCCTTAAGTAACTGAAGTGATGTGGTGACATCTATCTACCTCCTTTAATTTAAAAGTATCGAAGCAAAGCCTGTAACTACTAACCTTGATGAATTGAGAAGAAGAGCTAATCACAACCCTAGCTAGCTTCCTTCGAACTTCAACTACGTAACTCCTCCCCCCCCCCTAACTCCTCCCCCCCCCCCCCCCAGAAAAAATCCTAGGTCGGAACAGTTCTCATTCACTACTATGTTTCTGTTAAACCATATCTCATTCGAAGATGTCGAAGCACATAACATGTAAGAAGGCAACAAGGCTCTGTTATACCATAAAATAATTTCATTGAACGTTACATCTATTACTGTTTCAACTTTCAAATCCCTAGATAACCACAAGAAAAAAATTGAGTAAAAAAACGACCTAACATCCGGTGCCATTTTCCTTTTCTTATCAGGTGGGGATTCCTAGTAACTCAAATTACAAACCCACCCCTCAGAGACCACCGAATTTACAGAACTACCCCTATAACACTACACTCTATTTCTCCCCTCGATCATTCCTCACTTCTTTCCTTTCTTCGCTGCGACTTTCTTCTTCGGGGCGCCAACGCTCTTCGGCTTAACAGTTTTAGCCGGTGCCTTCTTCGACGTGGCTTTGGTTGTCGCCGCTTTCTTTCCAGGAGATGTTCTCGATGAAGTCCTCAAAGCTTTAGCCGGTCTCTCCTTGGCCTTGGGCTTTGCCGGTGTCGTCTTAGGCTTTGCAGCAGCGGTTTTAGCCTTAGCTGGAGCGGCCTTTGGTTTTGCCTTGGCGGTAGCCTTTGGCTTAGCAGCTGCAGCTTTTGGCTTAGGCTTCGGTTTGGCAGCTGCTTTAGACTTCGCCGGTGACTTAACCGTCGACTTGGTAGACTTAGTTTCCTTAGCCTTGGGAGCAGCTGGCTTAGATTTAGCCTTTGGCTTGGCAGCAGTTGCCGGCTTCTTTTTAGCCGGAGAAGCAGCAGCTGGTTTAGCTGGAGCGGATGATTTAGCCGATGGAAGCTTGAAGGATCCTTTAACTTTAACAATCTTACCGGCAGCCACGAGCTTCTTCAAATGAAACAACAGAAGCTTCTTAAAATTCGATGGCAGTTGTTTGTGTTTCTCTTCGAGAAACTTGGTAATCGCGTACTGGCTCGAACCTGTCTTCTCTTTCAATGTCACTATAGCATCCTTGACCATCTAAGAAAATCAGAAAAAAAAATCAGATCCAAAATTCAAAAAAAAATATTAAAACAAAATTGAATCTCGTGTTATGAAGTGTTACCTCTTCATAAGGAGGGTGAGCGGAAGGGGAACGAGGACGGAGTTTTTTAGGGGCAGGAGCTTTTTTGGCTTTAGTTTCCTTGGCTTTTCTAGCTCTGCTGGGTTTGGTGGCCGGCTTACCATCAGCTGGTTCAGAAGTTGGCGGTTCGGTGCCGCCATCGACGATGACAGTGGGTTCGTCAGAGGACATTTTTTTAGAGAACTGGGATTGAATTACGGTTTGAGAGAAGAAAGGGGATTGAATCCGAAGAAGAACTGGCTGAGGAGGAGACTAGATTGGATCTGGTGGTGTCCAGTTCGCTGGTGATTCTTGATTTTTTTCCGCTTGTGTGAAGAAGATGACGGAAATTATGAGATTTAAATAGTCAAGGGAGAGTAGGACGGTATCCGAAAGTTGGGTTCTGATTGGTGGAGAGAGTTAGGAAGCGGATCGCCCCCTTTGTTCAGGTTTAAATATAAGCCGTTGGATATGGGTTTTATCTACGGTTGACTGTTGGAGACTTATGGGAGGGGTGGATGGGAGGATTAGGAGTGAATGGTGAAACTTTGCTGGAGTGGGTGTGCTTTTAAGCTCAATTAAATTGAGCGTAACTTGAGCTAGAGTTCATTGATTTTGCTGAAATTTTTTGCATTGTGTAGGTAATTATATGAGGTTTCCAATGAGTGGTGTAGCATTTTCTGAGGATGAGTAGTTTGGGAGAAAATTGAGTTTGAAGCTGTGATGCTCAAAAGTAGGGTTTTGTTTGATGTCATTGAGGTTTTGGGAAAATTTAGAAGAATGCTTGGATTTAATTCTGGTTTTTTTTGTGTAATTTACTAGTAGGGTAGCAAAGGAATCTATTGACCCAAGAATCATGGAATTCTATTGAGATTTGGGTGGGAAGCTATTGATTGGAAAGACAATGAAGTTGAACACATCCTAGCTATAAGAGTGTTGTGTCCAGGTGCCACTATAACATTTGTGTGGTGTATGCATCTGCTGGAAAAATGAATTGATTCATTGTTTTCAATCTGTGAAGGCACTGCTGGTGATCAACTGGAGTATAAATGTGATTGAATGCAGTGTGATTGAATCAATGATTCATACAAGATCATTTAGCCAATCATTTTCAAACATCATGTGGAAATTTCTTAGGTAAACAAGTCGTATGGAACCCCAGTATGATATTTGCATCACATCAATGTATACTGCTCACTCTTGTGTGAAAATCAATGTCTAAAAACCATCCTTGCAGATGTATATTGCACCTCTATCTGGGAATTTATCGTGTTAGAATTTACTGTGCTTGATCATTTGTTTACTTTTACCATTGTTCATCAGTTTCTCTATGCAACAAAGTCATTGAGCAGTAGCTTGACTCCAAAGACGATACAAAAGCATTTACATCTCTTCAATTCACCGAATTATCGTCAAGAAAATCATAGACAGTTCTGCAAAACCATGAATTTAATTGCATGAATGTGTAAATTAAGGACAAAGTAAATGCTGTCTAACCAGTGCTGTCAAACACGCTGGTAATTCACTTCAATGCGCTTCATTCAGTATCGGGAACCAACATATAGTTGTCTGATGTTGTTATCTCGTAAATCCATCTTCTGGCTTGCAATCAAAAGACTAACTGAGTGCCTAATCGATTCATGTTTGTGCAGTAAATATTAACTTGTGGTGATATATTAAGCGGGTGTGATCCTAGCACAAAAGAATGCTTCTTATGCAGGCATCACTGCTTTTAATAACCACAAATGAATTGCATCAGCAACATGTTTCAAGTTTAAAAATGCATAGGCTTCCAGATGTGATCCACTATTTTAGCATCCAGGTCGAGAATAACTCAAGAATGCATATAAAATGCTGATGAATGTTCATTGGATGACATGAATATCTGCAAGTAGTGCTTCTTGTTCTATATATATGGCTAAGATTGAACTGGGGCATCATTGTGGCTGCACAAAGCATCTCATGATCAGGAGACTTATTGGAATCAACCATGATTCTCGATGCTCTGTTATCTTGTATTTATTTTATTTATCCAACATATTCATGTTGATTTTTCTTAAAAAATTAGCATCCATGTTGAGTTTAGATTCACTATCCATGGTGCGTCTGTTAAACTGGTTGTGATGTCCTGGTTCTTCTATAACACATTCACTGTCCAAGCTAACAATGTTTCGACACAAGGCGTGTAAATTTTGGTTAGAACTTCTCTCCACTGACAATGTTTTAGTTGAAATGCCGAAAATGCGATGGTGTATGATTCATCTGTTAGCAAGAACACAGGGATATAGAATTCCTTACATGGCATGAAAGTTTGCAAGAAGGCGTGGCGATTGAATCTTTATGCAACTCACAAAGGTCTTCTATCTTTGTTATTTCACCCCCAACTTTTTCCTTCTTGAATCCATTTAGAGTTCCATTTATTAAATAGGAGGATGACCCTCAAATTTAAGCTAAGAATTGACTGCAGATTTAGAGACTGGTTTGTCTCCTTGATAGCATCTCTCAACTCTACGTTCTCAATTGATCAGGTTTACACAGAAGTGATGGCGATGGGAGCAATAGGAATCTCGAGAAAAGCTTAAATTAATGAAGGTTAATCTCGAGGGGATCCTTGGAAACTGGTATTGTGTCAAGGCTTGGCATGAAAAACCAAGATTAAGACCGAGTCGGAACACAAAATGTACAGGCATGTGAAAAATATTGTGACTTCTCCAGGTCAATCCTCGCTAGCACATATAAAGGTTTGCCTAACTCGAAGATTTTTCTTTAAAAGATAAAAAATGCTTGAGGACCGTCATTATGGATTTAGATTTACAGGCTTGTTACCTATCTACTATATAGTCTGCAAGACAAATAATTTTATTGTGTGCTTAGTAGCGTTGTAGTTTTTGTTGTTAGAAAAATGATTTTAAAAAATATTTTTAGTTGTTGTAAAAAAAAATATATATATATATATATATATATATTAATTAAAATTGTTATCAAATAGATTTTTATATGTAAAATGAAAAAAAAATATGTATGTATAAATGAAAAAAAAAAGTAATTTTAACTTTTATAAAATAAGATTTAAAACACAACTATGTGTATATGTGGTATCTAATATAAAAAGACAAGTTATTTAGTTAACCAAATAAATTTATCTTTATGGTTTGACAAAAAGCAGAAATCACCGTAATAAATTAATAATAAACAAACACTTGCTTAGGTATTACTTGTTTTTTTTTTCTTAACAAAATATTTTCTACACATGTTTTTTTGGACGTGTTTTTGCAATTAAAAAATTTTTAAGGAAAAATCAAAAAGTTTATGCATGCATGTAATGAAACAAATCAAGAATTATATGTGTTAATAAATAAATAAATAAAACTCATAAACAATAACTAAAAATAAAACTGAAAAAAATGAGAAACAAGTGTAAATCAAGATATTTAATCTTACAACACGGAACATCTACTAGCTTATATTTACTAAAAAAAAATTTAATATTTTTTTATTCAATCAAACAATAATAGAAATAAACACAAATATTAAATTAATTGAATAAAATAAAATAAAAAATATTATGCAAGGCTACATATAATAGAAATATTATCTGAAAATAATTTTTTTTATTTTTAAAAATAAAATTCATATATACAAAAAATATAAAAAAATCATAATTGAATCAGAAAAATTTCTTCGAAAATTAAATACATAACTAAAAAATAAACTTTATTTCAAATAAGTTGTCTAAACAAAATAAAAAAGAGAAGGGGTTTTAATATAAATATAAATAAAAAAAATATAAAAGAAACATTAATTTGTAAAAAAAATACAAACAAAAAAAAAGTCAAGTGTTGTTGAGTCTGGCAAATCAAGTCAATTTGTCTAGCACTTGTTGTTAGGGCCCA
>Ga0325401_1001037_pt1 | contig 22551 bp, 10 predicted proteins | sample PopdelMetagenome_FD_205666 | JGI IMG/M metagenome (GOLD analysis project Ga0325401, IMG submission 205666) | Populus deltoides microbial communities from Bellville, Georgia, United States - Xylem-PdKOR-R2 | ecosystem: Host-associated > Plants > Phyllosphere > Stem > Wood/Secondary xylem | place... | reverse complement strand
ATCAACCAGATTTCATGGGATTTTTAAGTTTAAATACTTCACTTGTACAGCCTAGTAGTTCACGTTGTAAAACAAGCTGAATATTCATTTACAAAACACTCTGTCAACTTAGTTTATTTTTTCTTTAACAACCACGCTTAAGGACCTCGATCTAAACTTTGTATTTCGCCTGGAACGGTCATGGTTTAATGAACTCATTAGGTAGTTCCACAGCATTGCACTTTTTTCATTTTCTTCCAAGTTTTGCATCCTTTATCTTGTTCCTTGGTGAGGCACTAATCTTGAGAGGTTAACATGTGTTTGTCTTCTGTTCTTTCTTTCTCAGTCAAATTTATAGGGACTGTGAATTCTTAGAAGCAGAGAGAATTATGGATTAAGTGGTCTTCACTTCCGTGATGATAACTATAGTGAGGAGATGATGTCACCAAATGACAAGCATTTTGGTAAATTACTTTTATCCTGGAATTCTGCTACCTTAAAAATTCACAACAACAATAGCTAATTTGGTTTTGTGTTTCTGTATCAGAAAAAAGAAATTCACATCACGAGGAAACATCGATGCGGGGTTATCATTTGCTGCCCAATATGGATTGGGTCATGGAAGGCCGGAGTGTATTTTCCTTTTCAGAATTCATGTTTTTGCCCCTCCTAATTGTTAGTGCCTTGCTTTGTTTCTGCTTTCCTTTTCCCAAATCTATTTTCCTTATGTTAGCTCTTAGCCCTTGTATTTATTACGACAAGCAAAGACATTTTTCCATGCCATCTCTTTTTTGGGAATGTGTGCATGTGAAGTGGTGACAGAGAACTGTGGTTAAAGATATGAATGGTCAAGCATAGATGATTATTGCAAAAATTATGCTTAGAGATGTTAAACTACATGATACATAGTCTATTTTTGGAAATTGGATCTTTGACCTGTTGTTGTATGCCGGCTTCTTAGATAGAAACAAACTTTTACCTGGTCCTATTCCAGGCCCTTTTAGACGATCAAATATAAATTATTAATGTGATTGACAACTGAAGCATTGATCTTTAAGTCTGCTCTGTCCTACAATGTTTTTGCCAATAATGATGCCTTAAAACCATGGTTGTAAATCAATGCTATTTTATATGTCTGGAACATTGAAAATCAATGTGAAAAGGAAAATTAATGATGACAAGTGTCTTCAAAGCGTAAGATTCGGCTGTGGTTGAGTGATCATTGTCATTGTTATCACATTTTGTTCTTCGTTTTGTTACTTTGAATTTTGGTGATTGTGTGATGCAATGTCAAGATTTTATCTGGCGCTGCATGCTTGTAGTACTCATGTGAAATCTGTTCTGTTCCAGGGGGAAAATGTGCTTGCAAGAGCCGAGCGTGCATTGAGGACTACTGAAATGGATCGGTGCATGGGGGGTGGAAGTAACAATTCAACACCTTCACATAATGGTAATGAGATCTTCGATGTAGTTCCTCACTTTGGTATCATTGACATCCTCCAGGATTATGATATCAGCAAAAAGCTAGAGCATGCATACAAATCCTTACAAGTGGATCCCACGTCTATCTCAGCTGTTGATCCCAAGTTATACTCGAAAAGATTCCGAGATTTCATACATAGAATCTTCATAGAGGACAAGTAATGGATGGAAGGAAAGAATGGAAATTTATACATAATTTTTACACTCGGAGATTAAACTCCCGGCGACATCCCAAAAGAAAGATTTATGGGCGATGCATATTGTGAAGGAAGGGACGTTGATTGCTGATGCATTGGATGTGTTAAGGTGTTCAATGTTTATGGCTAAATTTTTTAGAGTAGCCATTATGTGATGTGTTAACTATGGAGAAGGTCTCAAGGGATTTGTTGAGCAATCTGAAGAGTGAAGGCAGGCAACTCGAGCAATGTGTTTTCTTTAGTTTCTAGCAAGCCAAGAGCATAGAAAGTAGAGAAATGGTTGCAAAACTGGGGAGGGATTGGAAAATAACAAAGTGTACAGTCAAAAGTAAACACTTACAGACAATGTGGGATTGGGATTGAACAAAATTCTTTTTGATGGCATGCTATTCAAAAGTTTTTAAAAGATGGTTTGCCCCAGTGAGCGAGACAAAAAAAATATATATATATGCAAGGACCTCTCTCTTGGCCTCTCTCTTTCTCACTCTCATACTGAATGAAAATCGGATGGGGTGTTTGCTTTTTTCTTTTGCTCTTGTTTCCAATCAATAATCTCTTCCTAGAAAACCAATTTATTTCTAACTAAAATAAGGATTTTCATCTTTTGAAATGAGGGAAAAAATGAAACAATATTCATCAAAATTTATAACTTGAAAATATAAATCACATCATAGATAATAATTAACAACGAGGTTGTCCAGTACAAAAGCGGATGGAAAAGATTTCAAAGAGTATTCAATAAAACTTCCAAGCTTGGAAAATGATCTTCAAACCAACAAATACATATCAATACATGAGATAGAAGTACCGTACTAATTTGAAGTAACTTCAAGCATCTCTATATAAAATGATCTTGTACTCTCAAGTCAATCCAAGTCTTCTGTACCTTCAAAAGCCATCAAATTCAATAAATCTTCCAAGTTTGAAAAGAAAGTTAAACGTGTGCATTTTGTTATTACGAACAAATTCCCATCAAATAGAATAAAATAGAAATAACTAAAGGAAATATGTATTCTTACCAAAAAGCCTTAAATATTTAATTTTTTATTATTAAAAATGATATTTAATTTTTTATATTAAATAGTAATAATGAAATAATTAAAGATAATATTTAATCTCATAAATTAAATAGAATAGAATAAAAATAACTAAAGGAAATAGTTGTTCTTACCAAGAAGCAATAAACCGATCTTATGGTTTTGCAGCTCCGCAAGTAAAAAGTCACACCATTGCTTAGGTGTAGACGCTGTAATTGAACCACGATGAGGATGAGGAAGCAGATGATACAGCGGTGGTGAAGGCATCACTGTATCTCTTCCCACTGCCGACTTTTCAAATGAATCTGACTTCCCTGCGATCACATGGACCCCACATTCTTTAACCCATCGTTTCCATGCATGACCCATGCGCAGTGCATACTCTGTTGGCTCTGAAGAAATGTGTAGTTCCAATTCGTCACCTCCACAGTAATCTTCCATTGCCATTTCACTTCTACTTATGTATCTTATCCATCCCTCCATAAATATATGTATTCCTATCTGTGCTCGTTTATCTTTAAACAATATTCTTCCATTGCTTTTCTTTTTTATAATAATAATAATGTTAGTGTGTGTGTACATATGAGTACCCTTCTCTAACCAAAGAACTAAGCCATGGAAGACTGGAGGTATATGGAATGACAATGAGCATCCTTCTCCCCTGTAGCTCATCCAATCTGGCATCTCACGTAGTTCATCATGTTCTAGACTGAAGTTAATACGATACCCGTGACCACGGTTGCACATTGCCTGTATAAATATATTATCATAAAATCAAGAAATAAAAAAGAAAACCAAAGACTTTAAATATTTAATAAAAAATATTATTAAAGATAATATTTAATTTTTAGATTAAATAAGAAAAATAAGAAAATATTATTAAAGATGATATTTATTTTTTAAAATAAAATAATAATAATAATAATAATAATAATTGCCTGTATACATATTAATTTCAAGGAATGCTGCGATTTAGACATTAATCAATGTATGTGCCAATTGTGTGTGTTTCTTCTTGTGCAAGAGAGACTGAAAGAAATAGTACCTCAACAACGCTCTTCTGTAAATTATTTGGTGAATGACTGCGTCTTTCAACACTAACATTCCAGAAACTATTATTTAGACCTTCGATGCCCTCAATCTCTTCTAACGAAAGACTTTTAAATATATTTACACATAGTTCTTTTCTTGACTCGATTGGTATTCTTACTCTTTCCAATGATTTGCAAGAAGATGCATCCAAAAAGCATAAACTTGAGGGAATATCTGGGATTGATACAAGATATTCACATGCCTGAACAACCAAGCACCATAGCTTGGGAAGGAAGCCGATCCCAGAAGGCAGGCTAGAGAATTTGTTTTCACGTAGATCCAATACTTCTAGAGAGAACATACCTCTAAAATCAACACAGTTAGTTGCGCGATCAGACAAACTATCATTAGAAAGCTTAAGACGTTTCACTAATCTCCATTGAGTGGAGGATGTTGACAGCGAACGTTTCAAATTCGAAACACCTGCTGAAATCGAAGAACTTGGTGGAGCCGAACTATATCCACGTAATGATAACCATTTGACATACTTTAATTGTCCAATTGAAGAGAGAAATTGCTCAGTTTTAATCCCATCGACTAGCAGCATAGTTAAGGATTTCATGTCACCCATGCGTTCTGGCAGTTTCTCAAGTTGTGAACACGCAGAAATATTCAGAGTTCCAAGAGACGTTAGATTACTAATGCTTTCAGGGAGATTCTTCAGACTCCAACATCCCTCCAGATTCAATAAATCAAGGCTCGTCAAATTTCCAATTGATTGATGCACCTCAACTAAACTCGAGCAACCTTTCAGAATTAGTTTCTCTAGACTTGAACTGTGCAAATTTGGTGTTTTAATAAGGTTCAGAGAATGACTAAGATCAAAGATTTTTAGCCTGTTGAGAATCTGTTATAATAAAGCGCAAAATAATTAAAATTAATCATAAAAAGTCGTAACATGTAAATAAAAATTACGTACTAGAGAAATTTTGGGGATTTTAGTATGTTTCGCACCTTTTTTCCCTTCCATAGTTTTTTGAGGTTACTGTACTGCATATCAAGAACACCTAGATTGTCCAAGGTAAAATCAGATGGCAAATATTTCAAAGGACATTCATGCCAACAAATCCACATCAACACTTTAGAAAGCAGTTTGAAGGATCCGGTGAGATGTGCTCCATTGATTTGGAGTAAATTTAAGCATTTCATTTCTGCAAATGATCCTGCGCTAAGTGATTTAGCTTCTGATGCTCTCACATCCAGTGCAAGACCCTCTACAACTTCCGTACCCTAAAAAAAACAATACAGGTTTAATATAATTATTTGTAATAAGTTTGACTAGAAAATACGCATGACTATGCTTTCGTGTATGAATTTAGCTCTTACCTTCTGGTGGTCAAGTACATTCCTTGCATCGTCTTTATTCCAAATTCTGGTCCTTTTTCCAGGAAGCAAGGGAGACGATTCACGAACGACCTTCCTTCCCATGTCTCGTACTAGATCGTGCATGGTTACACTTACCGTCCTTCCAAATAACTGTCTTTCATCTTTAATTACATGAAGTTGAATCAGAGACCTTTCACGGAGTTTTTCCAAAACAACTTCTGGATTGTAACGGCAACGGGCTCCTAGCACTTTTGCGACGTATTCTTTCTCTATACCAATAAAGAAGCATGCAATATCAAGGAATGCTCTTTGTAGTTCACCATCAAGTGCGTGATAACTTATTAGAAGCTTTCCTTGAATATCGTGGTTTGGAATTCTGCTCAAGTTGTCGATTTCACTTTCCCATCTATCTTTGTTTTTCCTGTACAGAAGAGCTCCTATAACCTCAAGAGCTAGAGGAAGTCCTCCACAGTAATCAACTGCTTTCTTTGAAAGCTCAATGTAATCTTTTGCTGGCTTGGTGTCCTTAAAGGCATGCCAGCTGAAAAGCTGAAGGGCCTCATCTGGTTCCAATTCTTCGATCCGATTTGTTTGATCTGCTTCACGAAGAAGATTTGAATCTCTTGTTGTAATAATTACTCTACTTCCGGGACCAAACCAACTTCGCTCTCCCATCAAAGCTTTTAGCTGGTCCTGATGAGCAACATCATCAGCAACAACAAGAACTCTTTTGCGACAAAGTCGCTCTTTGATCAGAACCTTTCCTCTATCATCACAATTGATGTTCGCAGCATCTTGTTTTAAAATATCATGAAGAAGTTGCTTTTGTAAAAGAGCCAGACCATTGAATGGTTTTGATGTTTCCTTGATATTCCAAAGAAAACAGCTTCCCTCGAATCTATACCAGAGTTGATTGAATACAACTTTTGCTATAGTCGTCTTTCCTATTCCTGGCATCCCATGTATGCCCACAATGCGTACATCATCTGTTGCAGTACTTAGAAAGTCATAAATATTGTGAGCAAGCCGATCCATACCTACTAGGTGCTCAGGAACATGTAAGTACTTGGGATCTAATTTATTCAACACATCCTTGATAATCTCTTTGATAAATTTTGCTTCATGCCTGCTCATACACAAAAGCAAGTCATTGATAGCGAGTCAATTAAGTATTTTATTGTTTCACATTGAAAAATGTAAAGTATATTGACTCCATAAATTTGGAAAAAAGGCATACCCATTTGCCATATCATTGAGATTCCATCCAGATAGATTTCCAGCCTCCTCAAGAGCTTTTCTCCACTCCTTCACCAACTTCTCTTCAAAACGCTCTTCATGTTTAACAAATGCTTCTGCAAAACTGCCATTCTGTTTTCTCACATCTGAAGGATCAATGTCATAGAATATAGGAAGAACAATCTGACCGGTTTTCCTCTTTTTGCACTCAAGAATCTCTACAAGTTCATTGAGACACCATCTAGAAGAAGCATATCCTTTTGAGAAGACAACTATGGATATCTTTGATTCTTGAATTGCCCTGAGGAGATGATCGGAGATTTCTTCTCCTCTCGGAAGTTCATCATCTCGAAAAGCGCGGATTCCTGCTTGATCTAAGGCAGCATATAGATGATCTGTAAATGTCTTGCGAGTGTCTTCTCCTCTAAAACTCAAGAAGACTTCATAGGCCCCTACCGGTCTACTGCGAGAAGACTCTGGCTCTGTCATGGCAGCTGCAGAAATTAAGGAACAATCAATTAGCAATTGCTGATACATGTGAAGTGATCATCGAAGAAAATACAGCAATTTAAGCTTAATAATGAGAGAGCATAAGACAATAGCAACTGAAGTTAAACATGAAACAAACAAAGCTTTCACATTGTTGTTATTGGTAAAGACATGAAATTAAAACAAGAAAGAAGCAAAGAAGAGTTAGCTATGAAATTGCAGCAATCGGAGAGAGAAATTATTGCACCTGAAGTTATTGAATCGTAGAAATGGGGTGTTCAAATCGAATCAGCAGTTCATGTATATATAGACACACACATCTGCCTTTGCTGGCTTTATTTATTGCGGGAATACGTAAAATAGTAAAAGTTAGAAAAATATCAAACCGACTCTGAAGTTCGTTAATGCTATTTATGCTTAGCAAATACTTATCCAAGTGCTTAGCAAATACTTAGCAAGTATCAATCAAGATAAAAAATATATTCAAATCAGACCTAGTAAGTATATTTAGTTTCGTTAATGTTATTTTTGGATTATTTGCTTAATTTTACTAGTTATTTTTTTATTTATTTTAATAGATTTATTTAGCTATTATATAAATAGTTGATGTTTTGTTTCTTAAAACAATGAAAGTATTTAAGAGAAGAAAGAAAATTGTATTTTCCAAAACTGTAGTAATAGTATTTGGAAACATACTCTGATATTTTGATGATTTAATAAAGAGATTCCTATAAGAGATTATCTACAATGCTTAGGGTTTTCTCTAAGCCCTTTTCAGAGACAGAATATTATTTCTTGCAAATTATTAGCAATGCAATAATTATAATTATAAAAAATAAAAATGTAACACGTGCAAGAAAAAAAGCAAGGAAATTTTTATAATTTACGCAGAATTGTTTTATTCTCGTTAATTAATTATAATTATAAAAGAGGTAAAAGGTAACACGTACGTAGAGGAAAAAAAACGCAAGGAAATTACTCAAGCGTGTAGTTGAGCTGGAGTTTCGTGCTGGTAAATATTGAGCTGGAGTTTCGTGCTGGTTGCAACAAATGGGTCCACGCGTTAACATTATTGTTCTGTCTTGAACCGTTCATCATCTCTCTGAGCTTTTACTGTAACACTTTATTAAACGTGGAAAACATGGGTATCACGAAGTTTCATGCATGCTGGCATACGTTAAAATCCACGCGGCGTCGGCTGATAATTTTTCATTTCGTTACTCGTTTGTTTTGATTGGTTTGGTTTGTTGGATTCACCACCTAGTAATTAATTGCGGGCTACTAGAAAACCGGATATACTAGCCTTGTCAGAGATTCACGGGTAAAAGAACTGGTTGTGATTAGGGAAAGTTTTAGCACCCCTAACACACCCTATCTGAGGTAAGCTGCTTCATGACTTTGATGTATTTAAAGAAGTTTTAATAATTGTCTTTTCATCAGATATGAGAAATACAACTTACATATAAATTAATAATTCTTGACCGTAATCCAATCAAAATATTAAATTCTTCTTTCATCTTTGCAATTTTATCATAATAATAAAAACATCCATAAAAGAAAAACATACATACACACTCATACACTTTTACTATATTTTTTTCTTTTCTTTTCTTTTTTTCTTTTTTTTTGTTACATCCACACTACAAATAATAAAAATTCAATACTAAACAAAAAAATTACATCAAACAATTTAAAATTACAAAACAGCCCCTAAAACATCCTAAGGCTTTTGGAACAGTACATGGGAACAGTGGTGGGGCGTGCATTCACGCGCCGCCGTCAATGAAGGTGGCAGAACCAGTGGATCGGGGCCTTCTTCCTCTTCTTTGTCTTCCTACGCCGGCGGTGAAGTTCACCGTCACCTGTAACAAAGGAAACAACGCACAACAACAGTTGATTTTAATTCTTTTGTTTTGTAGATCTGCTTCTCTCTTCGCAGCTCTATTTCTTTTCGTTTCCCCTTGTTCTCTGTTTCAAGTGGCCGACGGTGTGACCATAGGGCTGCTGGCCTTTGGGTTTTGTCCTGTCTGCAGCTGTCGGTGGCCGGTGAATCTGTGGACGGCGCTGCTGTGGCTGGTCTGTGGGCACTGTTGAAGCTGGGTTGGCCGAGAGAGGGGAGGACGGCGACTGACCGAGAGAGCAAGGAGAAAAGGGAAAGTGCTGGGGCAGGGGCTTTAGATGTGGCTGACGGCTGTGGCTTGGAGGCGGTGTCCCCGTGTTCGGCGAGAGGAGATGCTGGTGCTGAGGGCGAAGAGAAATGGGGAACAATGGAGGTCGGTCTGAGGGGGACAATGAGATGGGGACAACAGCCTTCTTTGTTGGCTTGCTTTTTTCTGGTTTCGGCTGGGGAACAGAAAGGTGAGGGCGAAGCGGTGAAGATTTGTGGTTTGGGGGAACGGAGTGGCTGCTCCGGTTTCTCTCTTGGCAGAGGAGAAGTGGTCGGCGGCGTGAGTGAGGGGGACAGTTGTGTTTGGGCTGTGGGTTAAGGAGAAATGGCTTTGGGTGAGAATTCTAGTGAGGGGGGTGATGACGGCTGTAAGATCCCACATCGGAAGCGAGCGTCCAGAGTCAGGACCTTATAAGTGCATGCTCACCTTAACTAGTAAGACGTGTTTTGGGGCCATGCGTGGTTGCCAAGAACAAACTCGTGAGAGGGACCTGGGTGAAAGCCCTGGACATGGGTGGACTGGGAGGCGCAAAGCGGACAATATCTTGCTAGTGAGGTGGGGTGTTACATCGGCTGTGTTTGGGGTAGAGATGGGTTTTAGGGTTGGGTTTCCCCTTTTTTTTGTATTTTTTTTCAAAATTGCCCTCCCTCTCTTTGTGTGTTGAAGTCTACTATTTATAGGCAAAATGTTGTTTAGGTCTCAAAATTGGTCCCTCAACTTTTTTTTTGTAAATTTTGATTTTTCTTAATTTTTTTGTATTTTTTTGAAAACGAGCAATATCAACGTCGACTCAATGAGAAAAATCAATGATTTTAAAAATAACACGTGGAAAGTTGCACGCGTTCGAAAGACCTTTGAAAATTTAAATTCTTTTTAGACGACGCTGAAAATGCTAAAAATGACGCAAAAGTTTTTTTTTGGATTTTTGATGTTTTTTTCTATATTTTGGATTTTTCTGAAAATTATCAAAACATTGATAAAAAATTAGGTAGCAACACGTGCTATTATTTATTAACTTTGGGCCTTTCTTGTGTTAATAAATAATATGATCTTTTGGCAATGGTATTTTAAAATACGGATTGTCTTACCCTAATAATAAACCTAAATTTCTATTGAGTATGAGAAATTATAAATTCACTTGTTTGGATTCAAAATTCTCAAAATTGACTAGAGAGTGTCATCCACATCAATCCATTCATTTGAAAAATTTTAACTTATTTGAAAATATGGTAGAAATTGCTTTTTAAAATATTTTTTTATTATAAATATATTAAAATAATAATTTTTAAAATTTATTTTTAACATCAGCATATCAGAATGATTCAAAAATATTTTAAAAAACATGGTTCAACCATATTCTCAAATATATTCTAAAACTAAATTTAATCCCCTCTTATCCTATTTTGTCTAGCTTTATATATGGTGATGGAGATGATAGCATGATTTATAAACTGTTATATAACTTAATCTTGGCAAATAACTCCTCTGGTGATCCCGGTTAAGTAATTTATTTACTTTTCTCGACAATCATGGTGATCTCGGTTAAGTTGCATGGCAACCCCAACCCATATAAGATAAAAGTTTTTAAAAAATATATCTCTATTTTTTTTTGTTATTTTTAGATTATTTACTTGATTTTACTAGTTATTTTTTATTTATTTTAATAGATTCATTTAGCTATTATATAAATAGTTGATTTTATTTTTAATTTTAAAAAAATAATTGATTTTTTTCTTAAAATTTAAAATTATAATTTAAAATATTGAAAAACTCTAATTCTTTAGCTTCCTTGCAAATACTTTGCAAGTAAGTCGGTCAATCACAGTTTTTCAAATTATGTACAATACAAAGCACCAAGAAACTTGGCTTGACCCGACAGGTTGACTTGTGTCCTAGGTAAATTTTGGTTTAAAACGCCTGAGTTTCAAAAACAATTAAAGGAGAATTGATCTAATATAATACGATAAAAAAATCTGGGTTGATTAATGTTTTAGTTAACCCTAAGAAAATCTAGCTGAAACAGAGTTAAAAATCATTTATTATTTTTAAAAAATAAAAAATTAGTATCGTTTTAGCTTTTTATAAAACAAAAAGATTTGGTTACCTTGGTTAACTCAAGGCAACCAAATCCTCTATCGTTCTCTATGTAGGCTTACTGAGGTCAGCTTTTCTTCTCTTTCGCGAGGATGAATCGTTTTCTTCATCTTTGGATTGCTTGCGTTTTTCTTTCTGCATTTCTAAATTAAATAGAATGATATAACAAAGAAGATTATCTATCTATCTGAACGTAAGGTTTTCAAGTTATCATTATGAGCAAGAAGCAAAGAAGAGTAATTTAAATATAACAAAGAGTTAGCTATGAAATGGCTGCAATGGAACAGAGAAGTCAGCTGCAGATCTAGTAAGTTAAATATAACAAAGAGTTATCGTTATGAATATTGAATAATATATTCATATAAAATCAGCCATGTTTTATTATTTGATATTTTTATTATTTGATTCAGGAGAGACTCTTTAATTATATATTAAAACCTAGCATTATGTAATTCTAATACTATATTTTGAATAATTTTAGGGAAGAAATTATAATGTAATTGTAATTAAGTTTTTAGAAATTTCACAAAAGAGACTTATTCTCTAATATTTTCATCCATCTTTTAAATTTATTTTAAACATATTTTATTTTTTTCTGTGTTTTTTTATTGAGGATATTTGACTTCATTCTATTGTTCGAACGAACTTCTTCTCCAGATATATCATAATAGGAACTGGTACCATTTATTCAAACTAATTTCTATTTACTTGTTGCTATTATTTAATTTGTTATTGCTATATTTATCAGAAAAATAAATATTTTTTTATAATTTACATAATAGGATGTACTGTCCACCTATTAAAACCATGATATGTTTAAAGATAATTGAAAAACCTCAATTTAGTCATTTTTATAAACGATCTCATCATTAATTGTGTAATCATGTCTTTTATCAATTTTATTTATGCTAGAAAATAAGCCATTATTCAATATCGATGATCAATAATAAATTTTGTGTAATTTGCAGGGGATTTTTTAATTCTTGTTAATTAATCCCTGAGCGAGGTTCCAAGAAAAGCCTCAACAACCTTATTTTGTTAAAAGAAACTTTCTTTCCGGGGCGAAGGGCTTTTGAATTCACTAAAAAAATTTTCCTCTCTTTCTTTCTTTCTTTAATTATATATTCAAATGGGGCGTTTGCTATTTTCATCGAGGACGCCATGTAAAGAAGGGAAAGGGAACAAGAAAGATGGGGGTTGTTTCCTTTTGCTCCTTTTTTTATTTTTATTTTTTATTTCTCTCTCTATATTTTTTATTTTAAAAAGCTCTAATTCTTTAAGCTTTCTTACAAAGACTTTGCAATTAAAAAAGTCAATGACAATTTTTCTAATACTGTACAAAGAAACAACAAGGAAAATTCCTTTATAAATTGCTAGGAATTAATTTCGAGCGGTAATTGCTCGCTTAAGTCCATAATCTGCTCCAATTTTACAAGCAGAGAAGATGAGGCTATATCTACCATAATTTTTTTTTTATACCCGTGTCATGATTTTTTTTAAAAACAAATATTTAAAGATAATTAAATTTTTTTAAAATATTTTTAAAACACAAAAATAAACAGCATCTAGCATCTACTAACATAATAAAAAAGGAAATTGAGAAAGTATGTTTTCTTGCAAATTATTAGCAATGCAATAATTGTCAAAGATAAAAGATAATCTTACATAAAAGATAATCGATATTGATCATATTTGGCACTTTGGTTGAATTATTTTTCAAAAACATTTAGATTAATTTTTAGTCTTAGATTTTTTTTAAGTATTTTTAAATCATTTTGATTTTAAAAATTATTTTAATATATTTTTAAATAATTTTTTTTAAAAAAAAAACCTTACTTCCCTCCCGGACAATAATATTGATTTTTCACACGGTAAACTAAGAAGACCATTTCCATGCAATTGTCTAATCTGATACTGTCAAAATCAAATGGTATAAATTTCCAAAAGAGACTGATTAGGCAAAACGTTATGTCTTCCCAGCAATCTCTTACAGATATTCTGAAAATAGTAGATGTTATTTAGAGTTTGAGTTTTTTCAAGGAATAGTACAGTTCAAAAAAATTTAAAAGTGTTTTTTAAATATTTTTTTAAGAAAATATTAAATTACTATTTTTAAATATTTTTTATTTTTAATGTACTAAAATAAAAAAAATAATTTTTTTTAAAAATTATTATTTTAATATATCTTTAATTAAAAAGCATATTGCATCCAAGGTTCTCAATTCCATTCCATTTTGTCTGGAATAGCTAAAAAATTTCATATAAATTTAAAAAACAGAATGATTTTTTGTCTTATTTCAAATCTCACTCTGTTCTGAATTTTTAGTTAAATTTCAATCAAAATATTCCAATTTCATCTCACTTTCAAAATCAAGCTTTTACTGTAAATTCACACAGAGTGAAAAACTGACCTTTAGTATAACGATGGACTGCTACTGCTTTTGCTTCTCACCAATAGCCATGTCAAAAACTTTATGCTATTTTCCACATCAACAAATTAGATTATATAGTAAAATGAAATAAAATGAATACCCTCGAACTCTTTTTTTTTATTATTATTTTATTTTTATAGCCTAAATTAATACTCAATTACTTTTTTTATGAAGAAAAATTAATTTATATTATTGTTAACATAATTTTTCAAATTAAAGCATTTTTAATTGAAACCTACACAATTACGCATTGAAATTTACTTATCGGTAATTTCGTGGTAGGCGCACATGTGACTTAAAGTTTCCATAATAAAAAGAAAATAGAAGGAAATTGAGAAAGTTTCTTGCAAATTATTAGCAAAGCAATAATTGTGAATGAGCAAGCAATAATTGCTAAAATAAATTATTGAGCTGTAATATAGAGTGGTAATTTCGTGGTGGTTGCTGAGGGAGCATGGGTGTGTTTTGGAGTCCAGTAAAATTATTATTTTTTTAAAGATTTTAAAATTTTTTATTTTTTTAAATTATAATTATTATTTATTGTTCTAATATATGATATTAAAATTATTTTTTTTTAAATTAATATTTTAATATATTTCAAAAATATTTTGAAATATAATATCTATTACACTCTCAAATTAAATTGTATATATCTTGTTTTATAGCATCTAATGGTTTTTTTTTTTTTTTGGACGACTAAAGCAGTGTAAAACGTTGAAAGCAGGTGTACAGTACATACTTTACATTACACGTTACTTTTAATAAATTCAAATGATGTACAGTACATCTATTAAAATCATTTTCTTCCTGCAGAGTGCAGATCCTCTGCAAAGTTTCCACAATAACTGGGTCCATGTGTTACTGATTCCAAACTCTTCCAAGCTATTGTTGACCAATGTACCGAAAACACAAAAAAGAAAAATCAAACAGAGATTCTGCTTCAACTCCATTATTGTTTTTTCATGAACCGTTCCTCTCTGTGATATTACTGTAACAATTTATTAAACCAGTGTAAAGCGTTGAAAACATGGATATCATGAAGTGACATAAAATTTTGTGTTTGTAATAAGAGTATGTAAATAATTAGTGATATATGTCCTAATTTAATTCTTTGCCTTTCATTTTTATAAAAGCAAAAAAATTACGTTTTTTTCAATAAATTTACTGATAGTTATGGAACCCAAGCTGAATTTGACCCGACTAAAAAACAGAGTCTTGGGTTACACAGATTGATCTAAATTAACCCGAAAAAATAAAAAAAAATATTTGATTTTTAATATTTCATATGAAAAAAATTAAAGAAACAATTTATATGAATATAGATTATACATGTTGCATATAATAAAGTTTAAAAGATTATTTTAAAAGGTTTTTTTATCTCATATTAAAAAGATATTATCTAATTCTTTTAAATTGAGGTATTTAAACAAAAATAATTTTTTTTATTCCATATTGAAAAAATAAAATATTCTTCTAGTATTTATATAATAAACTTTGAAATAGTTTACTAACCAATAGAAAAATATATAAAAAAAGGAGTCTCTAGCTAGAAGAAAAAACATATTTGAAAAAACAGAACCGGTCTCTACCGGGTTTTTCTAGTTTTGGCATATAGCTTTAGTTCACGTCACAAGTTATTATTATTATTATTTTGATAGATATAACATATGATAAATGAGATTTTAATATAAGAACTATTGGGATAATAAATATTTTCTCAGTTTTTTTTTTTTTTTTAATTTAGTGTAGAAATTTTAATTTTTCTTATTTAGTATTATTAAATCTTTATAATTTTTTTCTACTTAAAAAGGAATAATTTTTCTATTTTATTTTATTTTATTAAATATTATCAAGCTCTCTGGTTTTTCTATTTAAAAAATAATAATTTTTATATTTGGTTGTTTCTATATATAAACTGTAGTCATAGTCTTTGGAAACAGACTTTGATATTTTGATGATTTAATAAAGAGATTCCTATAAGAGATTATATACTATATATGCTTAGGGGTTTCTAGTAATTTATAAACTTTATATGAATAATAGTAATTCTATATATAAACTTTAATTTTGATGATTTAATAAAGAGATTCCTATAAGAGATTTGAAAAGAAGGTAAAATTATCAATAGACACTCTCTCCAGCAGCCCCGTAAATGACATGATTTTCCACACGGCAAACTAAGAAGACCATTTCCATGCAATTGTCTAATCTGACACTGTCAAAATCAAACCATGTAAATTTCCACAAACCTATTTTCATAGCCATAATATATATATATATAGATGTACCGAAAGATTTCTTTTTATCTTGTTTTCCATAATATTTATATAGTGGCGAAATAGGGGGTAGCTTGTGGAGAAAAGGTGCATTAGTGCTTGCTTTTTCATTGAGTAAGCCATGTAAAGAAGGAAAAGGGAACAAGAAACACTGCACACTTGGAATGTCTTTTCCAAGGAGGCGAAGGGATCTTTCAACAATAAGAGAAATGAGAACAATAACAGAGCAAACCGCTGCCACAACGCATGTGGGAGTGTACGCTAATGTAAGGATGGCAACGTATAAAATGAAGGAAGAGTTAATTTATTTTACTTTTTAATGGAAATAATCATTTTATTCTTGATTTGTTTTTATTTGATGATTTTTTTTTGTTAGTATTATCAAGCTCCGCTCATCATAAAATTTTAATTATATTTTATTCAATATATTTTAAGATTTCTCGTAAAATTTCAGCTCAATTTGATAGTCGGATTGAAAATTACATCAATTAACATAAAACTGGTTAAATTATGATTTTTCATCAAATTTTTGAATTTCTCAAAATATTTTGAAATTTTAATCCAAGTTAAAACATTATACTAGAAAGCTCCACATAAATTTTAAATTTTTTTAATAATTCAATCAAGAATTACAAATTTTTTTAAATAAAACTAATCAAAAAATATTAATAAAATTTTAATCTAAATTATAGCGCACCCAAGTCTTTAACATGCGTTCGCCCCTTGCACTGAGGTCGTCCCTCCTTCTGCCATAATGCTGTTATGTTAATGTATTACTCCTGCTGCTGGTGGTATTCTTCAAATCTTCTTTCTTGAATTGGCTTAGCTTGGATGCATACAACAATGAGATGGGATCAGCGGAAGATCTGCAGGCTAAACTTTATGTTTGAAAAATTTTATCTTTTAAAAATTAATTTTAATATCAGTATATCAAGATAATTTAAAAATATTTTAAAAAATATTATTTTGAAATAAAAAATAAAATTTATTTTTAATTTTTTTAAAAATTATTTTTAAAATGTAAAAATAAATGGTATTTACACCAATTTTTTTTTTAATTTTTTAAAAAATTATTTTTAAAATGTAAAAATAAATGGTATTAAAACTATGATATGTTTAAAGGTAATTGAAAAACCTCAATTTATTTATTTTTATAAACGAACCCATCATAGTTTATACTAGAAAATAAACCATTATTCAATATTGATGATAAGAATAAATATTGATGATTAATAATAAATTTTGTATAATTTGCATAGAATTTTCTTATTCTCGCTAATTAATCCCAGAGCGAGGTTCCAAAAAAAGCCTCAACAAACCTTGTCCGGTCTTTCTTTCTCACTCATACGGAATGAAAATCAAAATGGGGTGTTTGCTTTTTTCATCGGGTAAGCCGTGTAAAGAAGGGAAAGGGCAACTATCTAAATTGTGTTCCATTGATAAAAGCTTGGAATTAAAAGATTTGTTCTTTTTGTAGTTTCAAGTTTGAGCCATGTGGTTGCTTATATGATGGTTATTGGAGGCTTACATAATTGTTAATTTTAGGGCCCGTGGAATTAGTCAAAATACATGCAAGTTGACCCAGACACCCACATTCAACTTAAAAAAAAAGAAAAGGAAGGGGCAGAAGCAAGATGGGGTTGTTTCCTTTTTCTTTTTATTTTTATTTCTTTATCTATATTGAAAGTTTGAAAAACTTAATGACAATAATAAATATAAATAGTTGTAGTGCAAGTACTAGTTGTATGTCTGTGAACCATAATTATTAAATTCAAACCGGCCCAATACCCGATAAATTGATCTAGAATTCAATGGCTATACGGTAAAAGTAATATTTCATTAATAAAAAAAATATCAAACAAACTCTTAGAATAAAGGAAAAAAAAGCAAGGAAATTTCTCAAGCGTGTAGTACTGGTAAATATTGAGGAAGGAATTTGGTGGCAACAACTGCTGGATCCACGCGTTAAAAAAAGCAAGGAAAGAATAGAAATTTATACATAATTTTTACACTCGGAAATTAAACTCCCGCCGACATCCCAAAAGAAAGATTTATGGGTGATGCATATTGTGAAGGAAGGCATGTTGATTGCTTAAGGTGTTCAATGTTTATGGCTAAATTTTTTAGAGTAGCCATTATGTGATGTGTTAACATGGAGAAGGTCTCAAGGGATTTGTTGAGCAATCTGAAGAGAGAAGGCAGGCAACTAGAGCAGTGTGTTTTCTTTAGTTGTTAGCAAGCCAAGAGGATAGAAAGTAGAGAAATGGTTGCAGAACTGGGGAGGGATTGGAAAATAACAAAGTGTACAGTCAAAAGTAAATTCTTCTACAGACAATGTGGGATTGGGATTGAACAAAATTCTTTTTGATGGCATGCTTTTCAAAATTTTGAAAAAGATGGTTTGCCCCAGTGAGCGAGACATAAAAGAACAAAATATTCAAGGACCACCTTGGCCTCTCTCTTTCTCACTCTCATACTGATTGAAAATCAAATGGGGTGTTTGCTTTTTTCATTGAGTAAGCCATGTAAAGAAGGGGAAGGGAACAAGAAAGATGTTTCCTTTTGCTTTTGCTCTTTATTTCACTCTCTATATTGGAAGTTTGAAAAACTTTATTACAATAATACACTCTCACGCTTGGAATGTCTTTTTGCGTTCCTTTGAACAATGCCAAGAAGATAAACAATACGGCAAAGCGATAGGATGGTGATGATCCTGATGGATTGCTGCTGTTTTTGTGTTTCTTAGTGCTATTTTCCACATCAACAAATCTTAGTTACCTAAGAAATAATAATTCAATAAGACCCTTTTGATCCAAAGGAAAAAAAAATAGCCTTGAAATTGAGATTATGTTTTCAAGATACGAATAGCCTTGAAATTTCAATCTGCTGAGAGTTGAGTATATCAAATGTATGGCAGTGTGGTTGCGGGTGATTTTCAAATAATTTTTCGTGTCAAAATACATGCCAATGATGTTTTTTTATTTTTTAAAAATTATTTTTGATATCAGCACATCAAAACGATCCAAAACGTACAAAACATATTAAATTTCAGCAAAAAAAAATTCAATTTTTTTGAAAACGCGGGTTGAACCGCATTCCCAAACGTTACCGTAGTTGATGTAGTCTTTGTAGTGGAGTATATACCAGAATTTTACTTGACATGAAAGACAAAGGTAATCCAATTAAAAAAATAAAATAAGAAAAAATATGTTGAATACTAACATAAAATCTTAACGAGTCTTTCTTCTTCTTTTTTTTTTTTTTTGTCTTTTTTATTTTAATCTTCATTTGAATTAGCTTATACACACATATAAATTATTTTTTTCACATCAATTATTAGCTATTTATTGTTCTCTCTTCGGTTTTTATATAGCAAAATTAAGTTTTTAACCAACCAATTCTTAGCAAGATCATCCATATATAAATGAATGCATTCACAAGACATTAAAATCTCCCATCATTCATATTGAATACATGAAGGGTTGCATTCATGAAAAAACTCCCTTTTAAAATGTCTATTTGAACTCAAAACCAATATAACAATATGTGAGTAAACTCAATTGTCAATTTCAATCAACACATTAAATAAAACTAGGTTGTCAATTTCAATCAACACTTGAAAATATAAATTACATCATGGATAATAATTAACAACTAGGTTGTCCAACATAAAAGCGGATGGAAAAGATTTGAAAGAGCATTCAATAAAACTTCCAAACTTGGAAAATGATCTTCAAGCCAACAAATACATATCAACATGTCAGATAGAAGTACTGCATGTACTGATTTGGAGCAACTCCAAGCATCTCCACGTAAAATGATCTTGTACTCTCACGTCAATTCAAGTCTTTTGTATCCTAAAAAACCATCAAATTCAATAGAACTTTTAAATTTAAAAAGAAAGTTAAATGTGCATGATTGTACATGCCTTTTGCTATTACTAACAATTCAATTGTCAATTTCAATCAACACATTAAATCATAGATGAATATGAAAACAAAAGAATTAAATAATATTTTTTTAGACTACAAGGATAAATTAATTATTTTCTAAATTAGATTATTGTCAATTCAACAATGTTTATGTTTTTTCTAAATCGATTTATTATTAATTGATGTTGGTGTCATGAAGCTAATGACAAACTGACAAGAAAAACAAAAGTTGTATATACAAATAAAAAAAGCCAAAAAGTAGTAAAAACCATGCATAAATACATAGCAAGTTCTTATAGCCAAAACTAACAAGGCTTTCAGAAATTTCCTACGTATTATTAGTTTTCATCAATTATCTTAAATATATCATAATATTCAACAATGAAGAATCAACTCAAATGATATATCTCAACTAATAATTTCTTCCTAGAAAACCAATTTATTTCTAACTAAGATCAAAGATTTTCATCTTTTGGAGAATACATAGAAGAAGTGAGAAAAAAAAATGAAACAATATTCATCAAATGTATAAATTACATCATGGATAACAACAACTAGTTCGTCCAATTTGAAAGCGGATGGAAAAGATTTCAAAGAGCATTCAATAAACTTCCAAGTTTGGAAAATGATCTTCAAATTCAACTTGTAAAATAGAAATACCGTATTGATCTTCATTTCTCTCTGTAAAATGATCTTGTGCTATCTCATCCTTCCAGGTCCTTAGTACCCATAAAAACCATCAAATTATTAGAACTTTCAAGTTTGAAAAGAAAGTTAGATCTTCATGATTGTACAAGCATTTTGTTACCAGGAATAAATTCCCGTCACTTTTAATTAAAAAACTTACTTTATAATAAAAAAAAGGTTAATATCACATCTTTTTCATTTTTGTTCTAAATTATCAAGTTTGCAATAAAATATAAAAACATTATTCAATTTTTTTTATTTTGAAGTAAAAAAACCAAAATCAAATTTCAATATTTTCTAAATAAACTAAAGTGATTTTAATAAAATATGTTAGTGACTGTTGGCTTTTTGTTTTTCAAAAATAATTATTAAAGTTATAATTTATTTTTTAAGTGATATTCGATAGATCTAATTGTTAAAGATAATATTTATTTTTTATATTAAATAAGAAAAATAGTATTATAAAATCAAGAAAATAAATAAAACCAAGCAAACTCTAAATATTTAATAAAAAATATTGTTAAAGATAATATTTATTTTTTTAGATTAAATAAGAAAAATGTAATAATTAAAGATGATATTTAATCTCTTAAATTAAATAGAATATTAAAATAGAAATAACTAAAGGAAATATGTATTCTTACCAAAAAACCTTAAATATTTAATATTTTTTTTTATTAAAGATGATATTTATTTTTTTAGATTAAATAATAATAATGAAATAATTAAAGATAATATTTAATCTCATAAATTAAATAAAATAGAATAAAAATAACTAAAGGAAATATTTGTTCTTACCATGAAATGATAAACTGAGGTTATATTCTTGCAGCTTCGCAAATAAAAAGTCACTCCATTGCTTAGGTGTAGACACTGTAATTGAACCACAATGAGGATGAGGAAGCAGATGATACAGCGGTGGTGAAGGCATCACTGTATCTCTTACCACTGCCAACTCTTCAAATGAATCTGACTTTCCTGCAATCACATGGACCCCACATTCTTTAATGGGTGCGGGTTCAAATGAATGACCGTTGCGCAGTGCATACAGTGATGGCATTGAAGAAATGTATAGTTCCAATTCGTCATCTGCACAGTAATCTTCCATTGCCATTTCACTTCTTCTTATGTATCTTATACTTCCAGTTTTTGGATGATAATACCATGTCGTACATTGAAACAAGAGATTACCATTTCTATTATTTCTTATAATAATAATAATGTGAGCATCCTTATCAACCCAAACAACTAAGCCTTGGAAGACTGGAGGTATATGGAATGACAATGAGCGTCCTTCTCCCCTGTAGCTCATCCAATTTGGCATCTGACCAGGAGTGTGGCGAATAAAATACCCGTGACGACCGTTGCACATTGCCTGTATAAATATATTATCATAAAATCAAGAAATAAAAAATAAAACCAATCAGACTTTAAATATTTAATAAAAAAATATTATTAAAGATAATATTTAATTTTTTAGATTAAATAAGAAAAATAAAAAATATTATTAAAGATGATATTTGTTTTTTTAAATATAATAATAATAATAATGATTATTGCCTATATACATATTGATTTCAAGGAATGCTGAGATTTTAGACATTAATCAATGTATGTGTCAATTGTGTGTGTTTCTTTTTGTGCGAAAGAGAGACGAAAAGAAATAGTACCTCAACAATGCTCTTCAGTAATTTACTTGATGAATGACTGCGGTCATCAACACGAATATACCAGAAACAATTACTTAGATCTTCAGTGCCCTGAAACTCTTCTAACGAATGACTTTCATCTAGCTTTATAAATAGTTCTTTATTTGGCTCGCTTGGTATTCTTACTCTTTTCAATGATTTGCAATCACATGCAAACAAATACTCTAAACTTGAGGGAAGATCTGGGATTGATACAAGATATTTGCATCCCTTAACAGACAAATCCCTTAGCTTGGGAAGGAAGCCGATCCCATAAGGCAGCCTAGAGAATTTGTTTCTATCTAGATCCAATTTTTCTAGAGCGGACAAACCACTGAAATCAACACAGTTAGTTGCGCGATCAGACAAACCACTATTAGAAAGCTCAAGATGTTTCACTGATATCCATTCAATGAAAGATGCTGGCAGCCAACGT